>Ga0194063_10000106_pt1 | contig 56938 bp, 55 predicted proteins | sample SepL3720m_MetaG_FD_155459 | JGI IMG/M metagenome (GOLD analysis project Ga0194063, IMG submission 155459) | Anoxic zone freshwater microbial communities from boreal shield lake in IISD Experimental Lakes Area, Ontario, Canada - Sep2016-L373-20m | ecosystem: Environmental > Aquatic > Freshwater... | reverse complement strand
GTCCGGCGCCGCGGCCCCGACGCCCCAGCCCGCGGCGCCGGACAGCATCAAGCCGGTTGCCAAGGCAGAGCCTGCGCCTCTGCAGAAGCCAGCTTCGGCGACTGCCACCGCAGACAACGGAGGCAGAGCCCAGGCGCTGCTTGATGGCAGAGACCAGCCTGCCAAGGTCGATGCAGCCGAAGCGCGTTTTGTGGTTCAGGTTGGTGCTTTTGCCGATGCGGCCAAGGCGCGTGAGGTGCGCCAGACCTTGGAGCACGCTGGTTTGAAGACCTACACGCAGGTGCTGGAAACCAAGGATGGGCGCCGGATTCGCGTGCGCGTGGGCCCATTTGCGAGCAAGTCAGAAGCCGACAAGGCCGCAGAAAAGATCAAGAAGCTCAATCTGCCCGCGGCGACGCTGAGTCTGTAGCAGAGTCCCGCAACGATGCCCGAGATCGCAATCGACTTGATTTTCGCGCTGCTACTGGTGGTGTCTCTAGCGCTCGGTGCGTGGCGCGGTCTGTTCTATGAAGTCTTATCGCTGCTTAGCTGGATAGCTGCGTTCATGTTGTCGCAATTGTTAGCGACGGATGTTGCCGAAATATTACCGATGGGCGGAGTCAGTAGACCGATTCGTTTTTCGGCTGCTTTCGTGCTTATCTTTGTGATTGCCGCCTTTGCTGGTGGACTGCTTGCCAGACTGATCCAAAAACTTGGTGCGAAGGCAGGGCTGCAATCGACGGACCGAGTCCTTGGAGCCCTATTTGGCGTATTGCGAGGTGTGATTTTGTTGCTGGCCTTGACCGCGGCGATTACTATGACTCAGTTCAAGAATAGTGCCTGGTGGAAGGAATCAATGGGTGTTGGCATTGCGCTGGCCGCCCTCCAGAACGTTAAGCCCCTTCTGCCTGAAGATGTTGGAAAGTATTTACCATAATGTGTGGAATCGTCGGCGTTGTCAGCAGCGCACCTGTCAATCAGCTGATTTATGACGCCTTGCTGCTGTTGCAGCACCGGGGTCAGGACGCTGCTGGCATTGTTACGCAGCAGGAACGAAAATTCTTCATGCACAAGGCCAAGGGCATGGTGCGCGACGTTTTTCGCACCCGCAACATGCGTTCGCTGCCGGGCAACTGCGGGCTGGGTCAGGTGCGTTACCCGACCGCAGGCAACGCCTACAGCGAAGAAGAGGCGCAACCCTTTTACGTCAACGCGCCGTTTGGCATCGTGCTGGTACATAACGGCAACCTGACGAACGCGCAGGCACTCAAAGCCGAACTTTTCAGTACCGACCACCGCCACATCAACACTGAAAGCGACTCCGAGGTCCTGCTCAATGTGCTGGCCCACGAGATCGAGAAAACGACGCGCGGTTTCCCGCTGCAGCCGCAAGATGTGTTTGATGCGGTGCGCCGCGTGCATCTTCGCGTCAGAGGCTCTTACGCCGTGATCGCCATGATTGCAGGCCACGGCGTGCTGGCTTTTCGGGATCCTTTTGGCATTCGGCCTCTGTGTCTGGGCCGTGGCGAGGGTACCGTATTGATCGCCAGCGAATCGGTGGCGCTGGAAGGCACCTCACACAAATTGGAACGCAATGTGCTGCCCGGCGAGGCCGTTTTCATTGACTTGCAGGGCAAACTGCATGCCCAGCAGTGTGCCCAAAGTCCGGTGCTCAATCCCTGCATCTTCGAATACGTTTATCTGGCGCGTCCGGATTCGGTGATGGACGGAATTTCGGTTTACCAGGCGCGTTTGAATCTGGGCGAGACGCTGGCCCAGCGCGTCATTTCCACGGTGCCGCCGAACGAGATTGACGTGGTGATTCCAATACCCGAGTCGAGTCGGCCCAGTGCTGCGCAATTGGCGCAGTTGCTGGGTTTGCCTTACCGCGAGGGGTTTGTCAAGAACCGCTACGTTGGACGCACCTTTATCATGCCGGGGCAGTCGGTGCGCAAGAAGTCGGTGCGCCAAAAACTCAATGTCATTGCCAGCGAATTCAAGGGCCGTAACGTCTTGCTGGTGGACGATTCGATTGTGCGCGGCACCACCAGCCGCGAGATTGTGCAGATGGCGCGCGACGCCGGTGCGCGCAAGGTTTACATGGCCAGTGCGGCGCCGCCGGTGCGCTATCCCAATGTCTACGGTATCGACATGCCAACGCCCGATGAACTGGTGGCGCACAACCGCAGCGTTGAGGAGATTCGGCTGCTCATTGGGTGCGATGCCTTGATCTATCAGGATGTCGAAGGCATGAAGAAGGCGATCGGCTCGCTCAACCCCAATATCACAGGTTTTGACGCATCGTGCTTCGACGGCGTCTATGTGACAGGTGACATCACCGTGGCAGACATCGCCCGGCTCAATGCCAATCGTGTCAACGCCGATGAAGGTTCCGAAGACAACTCCCGCCTGGCGCTACCCAATCACGAAGAATGAACATGACTGACAAGGAATCACCCGAGGCCCTGCATCCGGACACGCTGGCTGTGCGTGCCGCCGTGGCGCGCAGCCAGTACGGCGAAAACTCCGAGGCCCTGTACCTTACGAGCGGCTATGTGCAGCCGTCGGCTGAGGTGGCGGCGCGGCGCTTCAATGGCGACGAGGAGGGCTTTACCTATGGCCGTTACGGCAACCCCACGGTGGCCAGCTTCGAGCAGCGTCTGGCGGCGATGGAGGGTAGCGAAGCAGCGATTTCCACTTCTTCGGGCATGGCTGCCATCCTCATGATGTGCATGGCACTGCTGAAGTCCGGTGACCACATCGTCTGTTCGCAGTCAATGTTCGGCTCTACCATCAAGCTGATCGGGACCGATCTGGCGCGTTTCGGTGTCGAATCAAGCTTCGTGCCGCAGACGGATCTTGGCGCCTGGAAGGCGGCGCTGCGCGGCAACACGCGTCTGCTGTTCGCCGAGACGCCGACCAACCCCTTGACCGAAATCTGCGATATTGCGGCGCTGGCTGAAATGGCGAAACAGGCCGGTGCGCTGCTGGCCGTGGACAACTGCTTTGCTACGCCGGTGCTGCAGCGGCCGCTGGCCCTGGGTGCCGACATCGTCATGCACTCGGGCACCAAGTACCTCGACGGCCAGGGCCGCGTGATGGCCGGCGCCCTGTGTGCGAGTTCAGAACTGGTTACCGAAAAGTTCCTGCCAATACTCAAGAGTGCAGGTATGACGCTCGCCCCCTTCAACGCCTGGGTCGTTCTCAAAGGGCTGGAGACACTCGACATCCGCATGCGGGCGCAGGCCGCGCAGACGCTGCAACTGGCCCAGTGGCTGGAGCAGCACCCAGCCGTGCAGCGGGTCTATTACCCTGGGCTGCCCAGTCACCCGCAGCATCAACTCGCAATGGCCCAGCAATCGGGCATCGGTGGCGCCGTGCTGTCCTTCGAGGTCAGGGCCGGCAGCCCCGAGCAGGCGCGCGCGCGGGCCTTCCATGTGCTTGACAGCATGCAACTGCTCTCGCTGTCGACCAACCTGGGCGACACCAAAACCCTGGCTGCGCATCCGGCCAGCACCTCGCACGGGCGATTGACCGAGGCGCAGCGCCAGTCCGCCGGCATTGGTCAGGGACTGATCCGCGTTGCCGTCGGGCTTGAGCATCTTGGCGATATTGAAAATGACTTGTCACGGGGCCTCAGTGGCCTGGACGCACTGAAATGAGCCAAAAAACCCGTACCCGCTTTGCCCCGTCGCCGACCGGTTTTATTCACCTGGGCAATATTCGCTCAGCTTTGTATCCCTGGGCTTTTGCGCGCTCCACCGGTGGCGACTTCATTTTGCGCATTGAGGATACCGACCTGGAGCGTTCAACGCAGGCCGCCGTCGATGTCATCATCGAAGGCATGTCCTGGCTGGGCCTGGACTTTGACGAAGGTCCGTTCTACCAGATGCAGCGCATGGACCGCTACAAGGCGGTCTTGGGAGAGCTACAGGCCGCAGGTCACGTTTACCCCTGTTACATGAGCGTTGCCGATCTGGATGCGTTGCGCGAGCGCCAGATGGCTGACAAGGAAAAACCGCGTTATGACGGCACCTGGCGCCCGGCAGCGGGAAAGACACTGCCAGCGGTTCCGGTTGGTGTGCAACCGGTGCTGCGCTTCAAGAATCCGCAGACCGGCTCAGTGATTTGGGAGGACAAGGTCAAGGGCCGCATCGAGATCAGCAATGACGAACTGGATGACCTGGTGATAGCCCGGCCTGATGGCACTCCGACCTACAACTTCTGCGTCGTGGTGGATGACATGGACATGGCCATTACGCACGTGATCCGGGGTGATGACCACGTCAACAATACGCCACGCCAGATCAACATCTTTCGTGCCTTGGGGCAAGAGCCGCCGGTCTACGCCCATTTGCCCACGGTGCTGAACGAGCAGGGCGAGAAGATGAGCAAGCGCAACGGCGCCAAGCCGGTGACGCAGTACCGGGTTGAAGGCTTCTTGCCCGATGCCATGGTCAATTACCTGGCGCGTTTGGGCTGGAGCCATGGTGATGAAGAAATCTTCAGCCGCGAGCAGTTTCTGCAGTGGTTCAACCTGGACCACCTGGGTCGCAGTGCCGCGCAGTTTGACGAAGCCAAATTGCGCTGGGTGAACGCCCAACATCTGAAGGCCATGAGCGACGATGCTTTGGCCCTGTTGGTGCAGGAGCAACTGCAGCGCCGCGCTATCGTGGCAGATGAACGCTTGAGCCGAATCTGCGCGCTGTTCAAGGACCGCAGCGACACCACGGTGGTTTTGGCTGACTGGGCAGAACGGTTTTACGGCGACGTTTCACCCAAGCCGGATGAAGTGACACAACATGTGACGCCGGCAGTCAAGCCGGCACTCGACCTGTTGGTTGAGAGACTGGCATCCTGCGCCTGGGACAAAGCGACAATTTCGTCGGTCATCAAGGAAGTACTGGCGGCGTGCGCTATCAAAATGCCGCAGCTGGCGATGCCGGTTCGGGTGCTCGTGATGGGCACCGCGCAAACGCCATCGCTTGATGCGGTGCTGGAACTCAGCGCACGAGAAATAGTACTGGAGCGATTGCGGAGAGTCTGACATTTCAAGCTATAATTTGAGGCTTGAAAGTTGAAGTCGCCTGAAATTTTGATGAGTCCGGCTTATGCTGGGATCGAGGGGGTATAGCTCAGCTGGGAGAGCGCTTGCATGGCATGCAAGAGGTCAGCGGTTCGATCCCGCTTACCTCCACCAATATTTTCAGGAAGGAAGTCCACAGGTTATGACCCCATCGTCTAGAGGCCTAGGACACTACCCTTTCACGGTAGGTACCGGGGTTCGAATCCCCGTGGGGTCGCCAAGTTTGTAGCGCTTGGCTCGCAAGAGCAAAAGCTATCTACCAGGAGTGGTAGTTCAGTTGGTTAGAATACCGGCCTGTCACGCCGGGGGTCGCGGGTTCGAGTCCCGTCCACTCCGCCATGTAACATGAAAAAACCGTTGTAAGTCTATGATTTACAGCGGTTTTGTCATTTTTCAGACTGTCTTGGCTAGCGGTTTTTCGGCGTCTACAAACCGAACTCATCGATGCGGCGAAATGTCCCTCTGTGGCATCTCCCCGAAGGTATGCGATTAGGATGCGCTATGGATGTTCTGAACACTGTTGACGCGATGGGACTGGTACTACCGGGACCGACCTGCGTCGTCGGCGCCATCGTGTTCGGCATGATTGGGTACATTGATTTCAGGCGAGGCATGAAGGCGGAGCGGCCGTTGTCCAGCGCAACGGGTGCTCAGCGGGACGAATCAAGGACACAACGATGAACAACAATATTCTCATCTACGGTGCCAATGGCTATACAGCCGAACTCATCATTGAACTTGCGCTGGGCGAGGGCGCCCAGCCCATTCTTGCAGGGCGCTCTGCGCAAAAACTCGCGCCGCTTGCAACGCGGCATGGCCTCAGCTATCGGGTGTTTGCACTGGATGACATTGGCGTCATTGCAGGGAACCTGACCGGAGTCGGCGTCGTACTCAATTGCGCCGGACCGTTTTCACGCACTGCCAAGGCGATGGCCGAGGGCTGCATCGCGGCCGGGGTCCACTACCTCGACATCACTGGCGAAATTGACGTGTTCGAAGCGCTCGCCGCTCTGGGCCCCAAAGCGGCGACCGCCGGGGTCATGTTGATGCCCGGTACCGGCTTTGATGTGGTGCCGAGCGACTGCCTTGCAGCCCACCTGAAACGCAGGCTGCCCGATGCAAGCGCCTTGACGCTTGCTTTTCAGGCCATTGGTCAGCCCTCGCATGGGACAGCCACGACCATGGTCGAGAACGTGCACCGTGGCGGCATGATTCGCTGTGACGGCAAGTTGGTGGCTGTTCCGTCGGCATCGTCTAGCCGTGAAGTCGATTTTGGCAGGGGCCCCGTCACCACGATGTGCATACCCTGGGGAGATGTCTCCACTGCCTGGGTGTCCACGGCCATTCCCAACATTGAAGTCTTCATGGCGGCACCGCTTGCACTGAGGTGGATGGCCAAGGCTTCTCGCTACCTGGGCGCCGTCATGGGCTCCGGCGTGGTCCAAAACCTGCTCAAGAAGCAAATCGATTCCGGGTCGGCTGGCCCCGATGCCGAACAGCGCCAGCGAGGTGCTTCGCACCTGTGGGGTCAGGTGCGAAACGCTGCCGGCCAAACGGCAACATCACGCCTGGACACCGTGGAAGGCTATGCACTCACGGCGCTGACAGCCTGGGACGTCGCCAAACGAACTGCCACCGGTGCGGCACAGCCTGGGTATCGCACGCCATCGCTGGTGTTCGGTGCCGACTACATCTTGAACTTTGCCGGCACGACGCGCACCGACTTGTAAGCAGGGTGGCCTTTGCTTACTGGTGAGCTCGTGGCGGGCCCATCAGTGCGTTTACCAGGCAGCAGATTGCCAGCCACCACCGCGGAAATAGTGCACCTGTTCGTTCCACAAGAGCGAGCGGTCGTCGCCTATGTCACGTTCTCCGGTGATGCTGGAGGCCAGCGACGACCGACTGACCAAAGTCTGTTTGGTCAGGTCAATGTCAAACCTCTGCAACTCGGTTCGTGTGAACTGAAAGTAGTTACTGCTGCTTGGCATGAGGCCGGGCGTCGCTGTGTCATGCAGACGGATGGGCAGGCTGATCCTGGTTGTCTTGCCTGTGGTTTGCATGGCCAGACCGTGATGGGTGTGCAGCGCGCTGGCATCGGTGCCGCGTCGGCCTATGACAGTGCGCGCAGCCTCACGTGGACGCGCCGGATCGCTCAGATCGATCAGTGAAACTTTCACCCCCTGGTACCAGGCAAAACGGCCGTCGCCAGGGCCGCCCTCTGCGATGGCATCCTTGCCGACCCCGAGCAACAGTGTGTCGGTCAAGGGGAATAAGTAATCGGAGTAGCCGTCAACCTGCAGCTCACCGGCTATTTTTGGGTCAGCCGGATTGGCCAGATCCAGTATGTACAAGGGATCAGTGAGCCGATAGGTCACCAGATAGCCCCGGCTGCCAGCAAAGCGCGAGGCATAGAGTTGTTCGCCAGTCTTGCCCAGCGGCGCCGGGCGGCTTGCGTTGGGAAGTTCGCCAATGACTGCCAATGCACCTGCTTTTTCCTGAAGGATCGTCAGGTGTCCAGGTGATTCGCCGGGGGTGCTCCAGCCGCCCCAACTCGGTGAAGTTTGGGAGATGACTCGCAGCGCGCCAAGGTGTTCACCCATACGGAAAGACTTCCGGTTTTGATCAAACCCAAGGTGCCCGGTCACGTTGCCTGAACCCAGGTAGCTGATGTCCAGGCCGGCCAGGCCAAATTTGTGAATATCCGTACTCGCCTGGGCGGCGTAGACCGGAAATGCACCGCTGTAACCGTAGGCCGTTCTGGTGGTCGCGAGGTACAGGCTTTTGTCTGACATGTAAAACGCCTCGGTCCCTCCGGTGAAACACCGCGCGGTGTGGCGGTGCGTGGCGGAGGCAAGGTCGATGCCGACGATGGTGATGACGTCAGCGCTCTTGACAGCGTTATCTGCCTGGGTGAAACAGGAAGACGGATCAACCAGCGCCTGCGCCGAAGCACCATCGATGGACAGTGTCGGTAGCAGTTGCGGTGACTGCAGGGCGTCAAGAAGGACCTGATTGGCGGTGGTTTTCGCGGTGGGCCAGGATGGATCGAGGCCGGGTATTCGCGGATAGCTGCGCATGACCAGGTACAAGCTCGTGCCAACGCGGCGCGAGCCTATGAGCTGCGCGGTCATGCGCAGGCTGCGACGCTGCTTCATTTGCGTTGAAGCGCTCGTGTCTACAAGGACGACCTCCGTCACACCCTGCCCCCAGACCTGGGGCGCGAACCAACTGTCGTAGATGCCCCATCCCGTGCTGCCTTCGCCGATGGCGGCAAGCTGCTGGCGCTCGCTGTCGAGGTACAGCCCAGAGCCCCGTACGTCAGTCGAGAACCCCAGCTTCAGGGTGTCAACAGGAACCAGCGCTGCATCACTCGCATTTGCATCCAGGCGTTGCCGGCGCAAGACAGCGCGCCTGAAGTCACCTGTCAGATCGAAAACATGGGTGCCGTCACTCTTGATCAGGTCCGCTTCATCGACTCCAGCCTCCTGTAGCGTCGTGCCGGAAAACGTGCTGTTCACGGTGGCGGCCCCCGCCGCAGCCGGGGCAGCGCTTGTCGCCATCGGCAGATCGATGGACCAAACGCTGCCAACGTAGGCCTTGGACGCGGGTCCCAAGGCCTCGCGAAAATACGCGCTCAGTCCCGCCTCATTGGTACTGCGCAGTGCCCAGGGCGAGCTTGCAGGATTGCTTCCACCACTCGTGGCGGTGCCACTACCACCGCCTCCACAGCCCGCCAGGGTCAACACGAGCACGCCCAAGAACGCTTTCATGGCAGGCTCGGCGAGAATCGAAAAAGTCAACGTTGCGGGTAAATCACTGTGCCTGCAGGCGCAGGGTGCGAATTGGAAATCACCGGAGTAATCTGCAGCGCAATGGATGGGCCGGGATCGTAGGGCATCTGAACTGAATACTGCTTGCCGGCGTACTCGTAAGCAACGTTGTAGGCCACTGTTCGGTTTTCATAAAAGTTCTGCATCCGGCAGCGCTGGACAGTCTGTGACTGCGTTTGCGGCGCACCTTCGATGCTGTCACCGACGACCGCCCCACCGATGAGGCCCAACATGGTGGCGGCCGTCTTGCCATTGCCACCACCTACCGCATTTCCCATGGCACCGCCGGCGATCGCGCCCATCAGCGCGCCAGCGCCTGATTTTGGCTGCTGCGTTGTGACCTGCTCAGGACTGCAAACCTGGCGCGGTACGGTAACCTGCTGGATGATGGGCGTTGTGGAAATAACACGCCCCTGTTCCTGTTGCGCCAGCGACAGTCCGCTGGTCCCCAGGGCTACAGACAAGAGAACTAGTTTTTTCATGGTGCTCATTCTTGAAGTTATGCGAGTGAAGGGATCATGCTCCTGTGCGGACTGTGCCTTGAGCAAATTCAGTGAAGCAACGGTAAAGAATGTATCGATATGGTGGTGGCGTTTGGTTGGCACCATGATACCGGACGAATTCAACAGGTGAGTAATGCTGCGGGCTCCTGTCCGGTCAATGCGGATGGCTGGTTTCGATAGACCGTTCGCGGAATGGCGCAATTTGATGTTGTCGCTATATATCAGTTTGATATACTACCGCCATGCACGTCATCTCCATCAAGATGCTTCGCGCCTTCTGGCAAAAGCACCCAGAGGCTGAGAACGTTTTGCGCGAGTGGCACTCGGTGCTGGAGCACGTCGAGTTCAGGGACTTCAATCATGTTCGTGAATTCTTCAACTCGGCCGACTACGTGCCACCCTACACGGTCTTTGATGTGGGTGGCAATAACTATCGCGTCGTCGTGATTGTTCGATACAGGTTCAAGAAGGTGTTTGTGCAAAAGGTCTTGACGCATCGGGAATACGACGACTGGAACAAGCTTTATCGGAAAGGCAAGGTGTAACTATGGGCACAGCGCAACCTCAACTCGACATTCGTGCCTTGCAAGCCTCGTGGCAAGAGTTCGACACGATGGCGCACCTGCGCCCCATCCACAGCGAAATGGAGTACGACCGCATGGTCGCATTGATGAATTCGCTTTTGGATGTGGCAGGGGATGACGAAGACCACCCTCTATCGAGTTTGCTTGAACTGGCAGGCGACCTGGTATCCCGGTACGAACAAAAACATCATGCAATAGCGCCAGCCAGTCCCAGGGACGCCTTGCGATTTTTGATGGAAGCGCGCGGTCTGAGGCAGGAGGATCTGCGCGCCGTTGTTCCTCAGAGCAATCTGTCGGCGATCCTGGCGGGCAAACGAAAAATCAGCGCGACGATGGCAGGCAAGCTGGGCAAGTTTTTTGGAATCAGCCCTGCCGTATTTGTGCCGACTTGATTGAATTCGCCGGGAAGTGTCCCGCTTTGGGCGCCAAGCGCCAGTTGAATGCGCCAGATTCATCGCCTCAAAGCTGGTGACCAAACTCCCGGTCAAAGTGGAAGCGCCTGCAGCCGACTGTCGTGGGGACCCGCCAACGACCAACAACAGTCGGCCACGTTTGTTCTCGATACCCGACGTAGACGCGGCGCAATAATCAGCAGCAGTCGTTCGACGAGCGGAATCGAGACTTTCCGCTGTCAGGCTCTTGCGCAGCGCAAGCCAACAGCCACGAATACCCGCTTCCGGGAAGTCCAGTGGTCTCCCGCCACCATGCGCCTGTGTTGCACGAGGGGCACCCACCCCGGCCTTTGCACGAATGGGCCACAAAGTAGTCGTGTCCGCGGTCATCACACCAGGCCCGGGCAAAGCTGCGTTTGAACACTTCAACGAAGTGCATCCGCATTCCAGTTTGAAGATGCAATCACCCAGGGAGTTCAGGCAGAATCAAACTGTCAAACAGCGTCCGGAGCCAATCAAGCAACCGGCGCTTCATTGCGACTAGACCGTGTCCTGAAATACGGGGGCAAGATCAAAGAGGCAGCCCCCCGAAGCGCTGGACACCTTGGAGCCGTTTTACACGGTCGAACTTCCTCGCCCGTCTTGATTGCGCTGCATCACCCGGATAAGGTCTGATGGAATATCGCCCTGCAGCGGCCGAAACAATCGAGCATCTCCGCGCTGCTCCAGTTGATCCCAAGGGCGGCCACAGCAGGGCCATTGAGCTGAGTCAGCCGGTTCTTTGGCGATGGCGGAATGTCCAACCCTCGTGCCAGGCTCTCCGCGACATTGATTACCGCCTGAAGCTTGCTCGTGACGACGAAAGCGTCATGATGCGTTCGAATCGCGGAAACGAAGTCCTCCGGTAGTTCCCAGTGCAGCGCCAGCTCACCGCCGATCTGCGCGTGATCCACGCCAAAGGTTTGCACTTCGCGCTCGATCAGACGGCCATCTGCGGCCGATCTGCGGTACACATCCTGGAACGCGACCGGATCCATGACATGAAAGCAGAGCTGCCCTACGTCGTGCAGTATTGCAGCAACATAGGCCTTTTCCGGCGATACGCCGCAAAGTAGAGCCAGCTCGTGGGCAACGATGGCAACGGCATGCGAATGATCGAACAGGAAATCAGCCCCTTTTTCCTCCTTGGCGAACTTGTTCATCGCAGCAGAGACCACGATGCGGCGCAGCTGATTGACACCGATCAGCGAGGCGGCTACAAATGGATCGTGGATGTCGGGCTGCGCATGGATGCGACGCGCCCGGTTTGCCGTCGCCAGGATGCCCGATGAAATGACAGGATCGTTGCGAGCCAACCGAGTCAGCGCGTCCAGGGACAAAGCATCGGCGCGAAGCATCTCGAGCAACTGCATGACCACACGCGGAAATGGCGGCAAGATCCTGGCTAGCCTTCCGACCTCGGCGGAGAGATTGTGCGGGGTCAGCATTGTCAGGGGCCGTCCGCGAGCAAAGCGTCAAGCAAGGGGCGACAATTCTCGTCCGGTTCTGGTCCGAAAATTTCGTGCAGCCGCGCTTCATACCCGCTTACGCTATCGGCGTAGGCCACATCGCCCGGCTCGCTGTGCTGGACCACGGCGACGCATTCCACGCCCTTTTTGATGAGTTGCTCTATGGTGCTGGCGGCAAGAACGCTACCTACCGCAAGGTGTATCGTCACCCGTATGCCCGGACCGCCGAAGACCGGCCTGGCGATCACCATCCCCGGCTCCAGATTCATCGTCGGCGTCCAGCAGTAGCCGCGGGGCGAGCGAGTAGGCGCTTTGAAATTGGGATTGTCTGTGCCCATCGTATCCTCCTACACGTTTGGGTCTACCAACAGATTGCCCGAGCATCCTCTGCTCTTTGGCCAGGACCGACCTTTAGCCAGTAAAATTGTATGGCCGATAGGAAATTCAACCGCATGCGGGCAAGTATGACACGGGTTTTGTGATTCGAAAGCGTCGACCAGTGCAGTTTGAGCCGTCGCGGCGGCTGAATGACGAGACCTCTGGCGAAAAGCGGCCTGCTGTCGGCCACGGTGCAAGCGGCACCGGACTAGGAGGTAGATCAGCGCTTCAATTGGTGATCGAGCTAAGCGGCGAATCGGACGCGCTGCGGGGTAGCCCTGCGCCTATTCGCACGATTGGAACGAGTCAATGCCCTAGTAGGAAACTACTGTTCAGTCTTCCAAACAAACCCTACAGAGATACTAGCCAAAGGGTAGTCCAAGACTATTCCGGCCAGCGAGTGACTGCCTCAGAATCTGCCTGTAGGTCGAACTAGTTCCCGATAGCAAACGCTGCAAAGAACCATAAGAGGCAACAAGCGAAAGTTTTACGTTGACGTGTAGGCAAGGACATTTACCATGAACTCATTCATTATCAAATCGTTGTTCACAGGCGTATTCGTAGCGATGGCTGGATCGGCTTCTGCTCAGACTGTCTTTGACTTTGCCAACCTGACATACAACAATAACGTCAGCAGTGGTTTTAAGCCATCTAACGGAGTTCTTTGCAACAGCGGAGACATATGCAGTTCGTATGGCAGTTCACCGCTCGCCGGCGGTTCACTGACATTCCAAAACGGCGGCATCACAGTCGATGCATTCGCTTCCTACCTTGGAAGTGCGTTCGGTGGGTCAGGAGCAGCCGTGGTACAGGATCACGAAAACGGCTACAACGGACTACTGTCAGGCAGCAATGCCGTTGGTGCCGGCCTTGGCGTTTACCACCTACCTAACGACACGTCCGACGACAACATCACTAGCGGTGAAGTGCTCAAATTGCATTTCAACCAAGGCGTCACGCTGTCATCAATTGGTCTTCGTTCGGATGGACACAACACGACCAACTGGAGTTCTGGAGCGACATTCCAATACAGTTTAAACAACGCGACATGGACCACTGGGCTGCTGCCGGCAAGCAATGGTCAGTTTGCCCTGAATCAAACCGGGCAGGACTTCTACTTTCGCGTCGGCAGTGGGAGCAATGACCAGTTCTATATCAGTTCGGTGACAGCGGTGCCCGAGCCAGAAACATACGCGATGATGCTGTCTGGTTTAGGTCTGATGGGATTCATTGCGCGTCGTCGCAAACAATCAGCGTCGAGAGTTTGATACTCAATTAATGCGAATGAATGCGGGGGCTGCGGCTCCCGTTTCGCACTTGTGGGTCACGATGAACCCCGTACGATTGAGGACAGACAGGAGAGCCACCTTCAACAATTGGAAATCCCGTACCGTTCGTGACTGACAGGTAACGCTGCGCTGCCGGCCCAGGATTTTCTCCATACCTGACGCTCAGTTTTGGCGGTCTGCTTCAAAGAGAAGTGGCTGGCGTTAGAAGACACTCAGGCGACATTCGACTTCCGAAACGGCCTGCTCGATACCCGACGCCGAGAATCGGTGAGCTGGGCCACTTTCGCGCCCGCACCCACCGCATAAAGGAAACGCCCTCTAAAGCCCACCGCCCTGACTTCGCACCGGGGTCGAACTGTTGCTGCTAGTGCCGTTGCCCAATTGTCCTGACGCGTTCTCGCCCCAGGCCCAGACCGTGCCATCACTCTTCAGTGCCACGCCGAAACTGACACCGGCATGGATCGCCGTGACAGATGACAGACCACTGACAGCGGCCGGCGTCGAAATGCCGGTCAGGGCCTGGGTCGTTCCAACAATGAGTTCGCTGTCATATTGGGCGTACTCGATGCCGACAAGGCCGTTGCCACTTCGCAGACCAGCGAGGTTGCTGAGAAGATTCGCATCAACTTGTCGGAACCCTACCTGCTGAACGTCACGCAGGGCGATGCGACAAATGTCACCATCGAACATCACTGCTCTGCCAGTATGGGGGTGGCCGTTTTCAAGAGCAGTGAGGCCAGCATGACAGATGTCCTTCAACAGGTTGATGCGGCGTTGTACCGGGCCAAGGACGCCGGGCGCAATGCAATTCGGTTCCATGAGGCATGACGGCAAACCTTGAGTGCCCGCAGTCCGGGAAACTCGCCGGCTGCAACGCGTCTTATACCTGCGCGGCACTACTCCCCCACAGACAGCAACTCGCGAGGGGAGGACTGTGGAGCCAGGATGATTTCACAGGATGGTGCATGAAAACTCTATTGGGTTCAGGTTGCTTTGTATGCAGATCGTGAACATGGGAAACGGCACTGTTACCGCGATTCTTCTTGCCCGCGCGCCGGGCTGTCATTGTGCAAGAGCGGACATCCGGGCTTCTATGATCTCTTTGTTCTTCATAGCATAAACATCACCACGCCTAGCAGCCTTGTTGTAGTAAAGCAAAGCCCGCGCGTCGTCTTGCTCTACGCCATGACCGTGTTCATACATGAAACCGATATGACACAGCGCCGTGGCATCATCTTGTTCGGCCGCCATTTTCAACCAGCGCATGGCCTCTGGGTAATTGCACATAACGCCTTTGCCGCTGTTGTACATAAATCCCATCTTGAACTGAGCGCTGGAAAATCCCTGGTCGGCAGCCAGTTTGTACCAGCGCAGCGCCTCTAAATTATCCTCAGGCACGCCGTCGCCATGCTCGTACATCACACCCAAGCTGAGTTGCGCCAGTGCATTGCCCTTGGCAGCGGGTTCACTGTACCAACGCATCGCCTGGCCGAAGTCACGTTTGACACCCAGGCCATCCGCATAAATACGACCCAAGTTGCAATGCGCCAAAGTGTGCCCTGCTGCCGCAGCCAACTTGTACCAATCCACTGCTACAAAGTAATCCTGCTCCACACCATGGTGATTTTCAAACACGCTGCCCAGTCGGTAGTAAGCCTCAGTGTGTTTTTGGGCTGCGGCCAGTTTGTAACAGCGCATAGCCTCGGTAAAGTCTTGCTTTGTGCCACGGCCGTTTTCATACATTCTCCCCACGGCGCATTGTGCTGACGCGCGGCCCTGTGCTGCAGACAATTGGTACCAAGCCAGCGCCTGAACAAAGTCCTCGGTCACACCCAGTCCCTTTTCAAACAGCCAGCCCAGACGAAACTGCGCTTCATCAATACCCTGCTCTGCGGCCTGTTTGTAGCAGCGCGCTGCCTCGCCGTAGTCTTGCGCCAAACCCCGCCCTTGCTCGTAAATCAAACCGAGTTCGAACTGGGCATCCGCATGTCCTTTGGATGCAGCTTCGCGCTCCTTGGCAATTTCAACCTCAATGGCTGCAACAATTTCTTTTTGCTGCTGCAGTAGCTTTTCTAATCGGCTCACATCAGGCTCCTATTTTTTTGACTTATGCAGTAGCAGGACAGACAGAATATACCCCTGTCACAGTGATGTCCCGTGTTCAATCCCTTATTGATGGAACTTTGCCATTTTTACTAGTCCCATCAAATCATGATTCGCCCACAATGCGTGCGGCTTTGACGATGTGGCCCATGGCCTCAAACTCTTGTGCCACGTTGCGGTTGAATTCAGCCACGCTGGTTTTCAAAGGCAAGCACTCGGATGCGCTCAAACGCTCACGCTTGGGAAGATGGCTGAGCACTGCTTGGATCTCGGCATTCAAACGCTTCAGCACTGCAGCAGGCGTGCCGCCCGGTGCAGCCTTTGACAGGCGTGGCCCAATCGTTAACAAGCTGACTCTCACGAAACATATTCAAGCCAAGCAATGGCCATTGGATAGTCAGTGACCCGCACTTCGGAGCTGGCAGATCACGCCACACTGTGCAGAGATTGCGATATTGAGAATAAGTTTCCGGAGATGTGCATGACTATTGGCACGTAGACTGATCGAGTAAAGTGGCGCGCCAATCCTAGAACTATTCCATCAATAAAGATCAGCGCCAGTATTGCCAGGTCGTACTGTATGTGGACCATGGACCAGAGTGCTGCAGTCACAAACACGGCGCCGTACACTCCAATTCGTGTGCGCCTGAGAACTGACATCAGTAAGCCGCGAAAAACCAGTTCTTCCGCGATGGGGCCAAGGAAGCCAATCGCAAGTATTCTCAGTGCGATGATTCCACTGGGGTAATCCTTCCAGGCTTTCGGCGCAGATTGCTGTAGCACCTCTTCGACTGCAATCAGCGCGAGCCATAGAACAAGGAATAGAGTCGTAGCGGAAATAACGGGAATGGCAAAACCGAGGTCGTCCGAGAACGACAGTTTTTTCTTCTTCGCGACGAGTGTGATCAGCCCGATGCCGATAGCCGGAACAAGGACTTTTATAAGGGTTGGGAGAAGGTACTCAGACATCTTGAGCGGACTAAATTACTGTGTACGGTAAAGCCTGAGGATTGGTCTGAACGCTTCTCGATAAACTGGACATCGACTTCTCCTGAAGAGGCCCGGTAGTTTTTTGGCTCTACGATTCTCTTGGGATTCTGCACAAGGACAAGGAATCAGACAAAATCCGTGGATTCTTCTGGTTATTCTAGACCGCGATCCGGTTGAATTCAAGAGATGAATGGCGGACGCCGACCGGATGGTTGACCGCATTGGAGGCGGAACTTCTATGTCTGCCTACCAACGATGGATCAAGACTCCAGAACTGATCGCGACCGTCGGCCGCCGCTGCCCTTTGTCGCCCCCGCCGTAAGTCAAATCAAGCCTGGAACGCGCCTCAGGCACTACAAAGGCGGCCTGTACAAGGTCGTTGGCACCTGCCTGATTGAGGCAACATTGAAGCCTGGCGTTCTCTACAAACCGCAGCAGGGAGACAAGCAGGATGTTGTCTGGATGCGTCCGATTTCCGAGTTCCAGGACATGATTGCGACGCCAGATGGTTCTGTCCCGCGTTTCGTTCTGATTTCAGAAACGAAATAGTTCTTCGGATTGTGCGAGCGATGGAAAACTTCTGACACGATCTGCTGCTGCAACTGTAGCAATGCATCCGACCCGGCATGGCGGCAGCGAGATGACGAAGTTTGAAATTGCAACCCCAGAAACGCAAAACCCCGCGAATTCGCAGGGTCTGCATATTTGCCACATAACTGTGGCTTGGGTCGTCACGTTACCGCAACGTAGGCCAGCGAAGTAGCACCGGCTGTTGGGTGAGGTTGGTTTGATCTTTGTCTATACGTACCACCTTTCTCAAGCAATCCTGTCCAAATCATTTGAGCCGAATTGAATTGCCGTTACGGATCACTATATGCCAACGCGGGAAGATTGCAAGCCCAAAATCGTTACAACGGCTATCAAGAGAAAAAACATTCCATACCACCCGACGCCTGGACGCAAAGTGTGTGACCTTTCTTGACGCCGCTATCGCCCTTACGGAGGGTCATAGCACTTTCTTGTCGGCAACCTCGGCCGGGGCTTTCGTCTCAGTGACAAAATCGTGCCCCCAATCGCGCCAGTCTTCTCCAAAAAGTTCAAACGGGTGCTGCGTACGGTCGGATCCATTGCCGCACTTCATTGAATCCGCAGCACAGTACAGATCACAACCCCAACAGATTCGCTCCGGGTTGGCAGGATGCTCGGGGAACTTCTTCATTTCATGTCGATCCAGGAATTTGGTTCCGGCACGCTTTGCGCTTCACGGCGGCTCGGGTTTTCAATTTGATACTCGTCGTACATACGCCAGCGATCATGCAGTGCCAACCGCACTCACCGAGTTCCAGACTGTTTCCAGCACTATTTCTGTCGTCCCCGAATCAGAGTGTCGGCCTGTTCTGAACCAGGTGTTGGATCAGACTTCTCAGCTTGGCGGGCCGCACAGGCTTCTGCAAAAGAGTGAGTCCTGCAACTTTTGCTTGTTCTCTTACATTCACATCCGTGTCCCCACTGATCAGGCAGGCGGCAACGGGTCGTCCTACAACTGCGTTCAACGAATTAATCGCCTCAATGCCGTTTATCCCGCCACCCAGTCGAAAGTCACTGATGACGATGTCGGGCGCATGATCCTGCTGACACTGATCACACGCCGCCTGTGCTCCGTCAGCCGTCATCACTCTACAACCCCACGAAGCCAGCAAACTCGCAAGGCCCTCTCTGCCCAGTGCGTCGTCTTCGATCAACAATACGCGCAAACCGTCGAAGCTCGTTTGTGCCACCAATTCGTTCGAGTCTAACTGTGCCGGGCCAGGTAGCGCTGACGCAAGGGGAACTGTGACGGTGATGCAAGTCCCAGCCCCTGGAGCCGAACGCATCGATAGGGGATGATTTAGCAACCGACAGGCCCGGTCAACAATGCTCAAGCCGACGCCCAGACCTTTGCTGCGGTCACGCTCGGGATTGTCTACCTGAAAGAACTCCTGGAAGATGTCCTCATGGTGACGCGCGGGGATACCAACCCCGCTGTCGCGCACCTCAATGCGAAGTCGAGTGCCATCGTTCGTAGTTCGACAGGCGACAAGGATCGTGCCTTGCTGGGTGTACCGCACGGCGTTGCTGACTAGATTGAGCAGGATTCGATGCAGCAGAGTGGGGTCACTTTCGACCCAATGATCTGAGGGTCGAAACCGAAGGCGCAAGCCCTTGTCGCTTGCAGCAGGGCCAAAACTATTGCGCAATTGCTCAAATTTACTTTGAACCGAGAATGCAGCTATGCTGACTTGCGTCTGATCGGAGTCGAGCTTGGAGATGTCAAAGAATCCATCGAGCATGTCTTGCAAAGCGCGAACCGACGCGTCCATCGACGATACCAAGTGTCTGGTTTGCGCGTCATGCGGCAACTCAGCCATTCGCGCGACAAACATTCCCAGCGCATGAGCCGGCTGGCGCAAGTCATGGCTTGCAGAGGTCAAGAAACGCGACTTGGCCCGACTCAGCTCCTCGGCCTTCAAACGAGTAGCTTCGATGGCGGCCTCAATGACCTTACGTTCTGTGATGTCGCGCAAAGAAGCCAGACGGGCAGGTATCCCATCGAAGGAAATGGAGGTCCCCTTTACTTCAACGTAAATGGTTGCCCCATCCAACCTCGCTAACTTCTGTTCCATCATCGGGGAATCTGGGCCATCGTCGCCGTAATTCATTAGCCGGCGCCAAACCAAATCACGATGTTCCGGATGAGTCAAGTCGTGTATCGATATGCCAATCAGATCACGGGCGGCGCCCGCTCCAAACAAACTCACTGCCGCGGGATTGGCATACAGGAGTTTGCCTTCGCGATGTACGACGATCGCTTCCATTGTCCATTCCACCAGGGTGCGATACCGTTGCTCACTGCCTTTCAAAGCTGCTTCGATGCGTTTGCGCTCGGTGATGTCGTGCATCACTACCTGGACGGCAGGTTCACCGTCGTAGGAAATAATCGTGCCTTGGCCTTCTACGTCGATTGCGGTTCCATCCAACTTGAGCATCCTCTGCACAATCAACGGAGCGCTGCCGCCATGCGCAAGAAAATGCTTCAGCCGTTCCAATACGATTTGGTGAAAGTCCGGGTGAATTCGATCCAGAATCGCTGCGCCGACCAGTTTGTCAGGAGAGTCCGCCCCAAACATTCTTAAAGTAGCGGGGTTGGTGTATATGAATTTACCGTCACGGTGAACAAATAGTGGATCGGGCGTCCACTCCACAAGAGTGCGGTAGCGTTGTTCGCTGTCAAGCAGGGCCGCATCGACTTGCTTGCGCTGCTCGATTTCCCGCTTGGCGTTTGATAACGCTCTCTCGTTGCCCTGGATGATGTAATAGGTGAGACCGCTAGTGAATCCGAACAGGGCTGTAAATGTGATCCATTGCGTGACGCCAACACCGTAATTGGGTTGGTGCAGCCAGCCGGCATTCTCTGCCAGGATCAGCCCCCAAACCGCCAGGGAGGCGGCAGCCGTGCCGATCAGAATGCCGCGCAGTTCAAAGAGCAGTCCTGTCAATAGCACCCAAAATACGAAGATGGCTGCCGTTGGTGTGCGAATGGTTCCTATGCTAGCGGTAACAGCGGTGACATAGGCAAGCCCGAAGACAACAATGCCGACCCCCACCTCGGTCACCCGACCGCTACGCAGCCAATACATGAACTGCAGAATTGCCGCGCAGCCCAGAAGGTCGATGATCAAAGTGCTTGTTGGGGTACTGCTGTCGAACAAGGAACCCAGCATGACGATTAAAACAAACGCTATACAGGTCAGGCCGATCATGTTGATCAAACCCGCCTGGCGCGTCTTTGCCTCGTCGCCTTCAAAAACAGGTGGCGCAAGCCAGCGTTTGATTGCATTCATCCCAAGTCCCCGCAGTCTTGTCTTAGGACTGGCAGTTTACGCCGCGCTCGCTGGTTGGGTAGATTGGCTCGAAAGTATGTGGCATTTTGCGATGAGAGCCCCACTACGATACCCCGTTCAAGACTGAAGAGCACGCTTTGATAGGTCTGGTTGGCGCCGGTCTGGGCAGAGACCTCATGGACGCGGGCGACATCGTTGGGCGCAACGATGTGCTCAATGTTGAAAAGGAACTCTCCGAGGTCACGGCCAAAGTGCTAGTGGTCGGTGTCGAAGAGGATGAACTATTTTCAGGCAAGGAGTCGATTCGTCCGACGGCGGCTGCCATTCCCTGTGCCAAGCCTTGCAATTGACCTTCCAGAAAGCTGCCGTTGCCGAATACCCGGTTCTTGCCGCTTTGAGTAAGTGAAAGTTTGATCTGAATGGGCGACTGGTCAGTGATGTTCAGGTCAAACCACCTCCCAGCAAACCCGCATGGAATCTAGCTTCGGTGTGCAGCACGACCTTCGCATAAACAGAGATTTGAGACAGAAATGCTCTGGGCAAGGGCCAGAACTCAATAAAAATGCGTGGCGCCTGAATTTGCAGTGCCCGGGAAGCCCCGCCAGCACTGGGGATCGCGGGCGCAAAAGAAAAGCCAGAGCATGTCTGGCCTTTGGATGGTGGTGGAGAGGATGAGGATCGAACTCACGACCTCTGCATTGCGAACGCAGCGCTCTCCCAGCTGAGCTACCCCCCCGACCATGTGCCAAGTCTAGCAACAAATCAGCGCCCACGCAAAAACAGGGTGTCGAGCTCGCGCAGACTGATCTGGCGCCAGGTGGGGCGACCGTGATTGCATTGGTCAGCGCGATCGGTTTCCTCCATCTGACGCAGCAGGGCGTCCATTTCTTCAAGACTGAGGCGTCGGTTGGCGCGCACGGCGCCGTGACAGGCCATGGTGGCCAGCAACTCGTTTTGGGCACGCTGGAGTACCGTGCTGGCATCGCGCTCGGCCAACTCGGCCAGCACGCTGCGCGCCAGTTCGGTCGCATCGCCTTGTGCCAGGGTCGCGGGAATGGCACGAACCGCCAGCGTTTTTGCCGAAAAGGCAGTGATATCCAGTCCCAGCCTCTGCAAGGTTTCAACGTGTGCTTCAGCCGTGGCAACTTCGGTTGCGGTGGCGGCAAAGGTTGCTGGAATCAGCAGCGGTTGGCTGCTCAGACGGGGAGATCCGCCCTGGCTGCTGAATTGGGCTTTGAGTCGCTCGTAAACGATGCGCTCATGCGCAGCGTGCATATCAACAACAACCAGGCCCTGCGCGTTTTCCGCCAGGATGTAAACGCCCCGCAACTGTGCCAGCGCACGTCCCAGCGGCCAGCAATTGACTGCTTCTTCGCCTGGCTCGGAAGTCGCTGGGGACGCGCTCCAGAGCAGTCCCAGGTCGCTCACCCGGTGGCCCTGCGCTGGCTCGAATGCCATGCCGCGCTGTGAGGTGTAAACGGCGCCGCCCGGCCTAGCAGACTCGGCCATCTGCGGCGTCACAAGCTCGTTGCCAAGCGTAGCAGGGGACTGTCCCAGTCGGGGCGTCGCCAGCGCGTCTTCAATAGCGTGCCGCACTGCCTGGTGCACTTCGCGGCTATCGCGAAAACGCACTTCAATCTTGGTTGGATGGACGTTGACATCGAGGCGCCGCGGGTCGATCTCAAGGTAGAGCGCGTAGACCGGCTGGCGCTGGCCGTGCAACACGTCTTCAAACGCGCTGCGGGCCGCATGGGCCAGTACCTTGTCGCGCACGAAGCGACCGTTGACGTAAAAGAACTGCTGGTCCGCGCGCGAGCGTGCCGCCTCGGGTGTTCCAACCCGGCCCCAGACTGCAACTGTCGTCGCAGCGCCATGCAATGGATTTTCGCGGCGATAGTTGAGGAGCATGGAGCGTTCCATGAAGTCAGGTCCCAAGACGTCGGTCAGGCGCTGCTGCAGGGCCTGCGGACCTTCGCAGCGACGCCATTGCTCGATCAGCTTGCCTTCGGACCAGATGCTGAAGCCGACGTCGGGTCGGGCCAGCGCCTGGCGCCGTACCGCTTCCACGCAATGCGCCAGTTCGGTGGCGTCGGTCTTGAGGAATTTGCGGCGCGCCGGGGTGCTGAAAAAGAGTTCCCTGACCTCCACCGTGGTGCCCTGGCTGCGTGCCACCGGTTTGAGTTCGCCGCTTTGGCCATCGAGCAGGTAAGCACTGGACTGCCCAGCGGCTCTGGAAGAAATGGCGCACTCGGCGATCGAGTTGATGGCGGCCAGTGCCTCACCCCGAAACCCCATGGTGCTGACCGATTCGAGCTCTGACAGGCTGCTGATCTTGCTGGTGGCGTGACGTTTGAGCGCCATTGGCAATTGATCATGCGGGATGCCGGTGCCGTCATCTTCCACCGCGATCAGGCGCACACCGCCGGCCAGCATTCGGACCGTAATCTGCTGCGCACCCGCGTCCAGCGCGTTGTCGAGCAGCTCGCGTACGGCAGACGCCGGGCGCTCCACCACTTCACCGGCAGCGATCTGGCTGATCAGCTCGCTGGGCAATTCGAGGATAGGGCGGTGCAGGGCGGAGGGGCGGTCGGTGTTCACCCGGCTATTATCCAATCCCATGGAACTCATTACCTTTGTCCTGGACTTTATCCTGCACGTCGACAGATACCTGGAGGCTTTCGTGCGTGACCATGGTCTGTGGGTGTACGCCTTGCTGTTCCTGGTGATCTTTGTCGAGACCGGTCTGGTGGTGATGCCTTTCCTGCCGGGCGATTCCCTGTTGTTTGTGGTTGGCGCCATGTGCGGCCTGGGCTTGATGAGTTACCCGCTGTCTGTGGCTTTGTTGCTGGCGGCGGCGGTGCTGGGCAACCAGTCTAATTACACGATAGGGCGCTACTTTGGTCCGCGTGTTTTCAAGTGGGAGAACTCACGCCTGTTCAACAAGGCAGCCTTTGACCGGGCGCACGATTTCTATGAACGCTACGGCGGCATCACCATCGTGGCGGCGCGTTTTATGCCGTTCCTGCGTACCTTTGCACCTTTTGTGGCTGGGGTAGCAAAGATGAATCGCAGCCGTTTCACCTTCTTTGATGTCAGTGGCGGTGCATTGTGGGTCGGGGGCATCATCACGGTGGGTTACTTCTTTGGCAACTTTCCGTTCGTAAAGGCGCATCTGGACAAGATCATCTGGGCCTTGATACTGATACCAGGCCTGATCATCCTGTTAGGCGCATGGAAGTCGCGCCGCAAGCCCTGATCAGCTGACGGTCCGGTTGCGGGCCAGCGGTGGGTTCTTCGAAAAGTACGCTTCAATGCCACGCATCAGGGCAGTGGCCAGTTGCTCCTGAAAGGCCTCGCCGTTGAGTTTGGCTTCTTCCTCGGGGTTGCTGATGAAGGCGGCTTCGACCAGCACGCTTGGAATATCAGGTGCCTTGAGCACGGCAAATCCTGCTTGCTCGACTTGAGCCTTGTGCAGCTTGCCGACGCGGCCAATCTCGCCCAGCATGGCGCCACCCAGCTTCAAACTGTCGTTGATCTGGGCCGTGGTGCTCATGTCTAGCAGGGCCCGCTTGACCTCAGGATCTCTGCTGCGGACGTTCAAGCCGCCGATCTGGTCTGCCTTGTTTTCGCGCTCCGCCATCCAGCGTGCGGCTGTGCTCGATGCGCCACCACGGCTGAGGGCAAAGACGCTGGCGCCCTGTGGACGCGGCGTAAAGAAGGCATCGGCGTGGATGCTGACAAACAGATCGGCCTGCACCTGTCTGGCCTTTTGCACTCGCACATGCAGGGGAACAAAGTAGTCGGCGTCGCGCGTGAGATAGGCGCGAATGGCGTTGCCATTGATCGGGCTTGCATTGATACGGTCGCGCAAGCGGTGCGCCAGACGCAGTACCACGTCCTTTTCGCGCGTGCCGCCGGGGCCGATGGCGCCGGGATCCTCGCCGCCATGACCGGGGTCGAGTGCGATGATGATCAGGCGGTCGGTGGCGGCGCTCGGTCGCGGTTTGATCTTGACTTCAGGCTCAGCTTGCGATGGCCGGGTGGGCGGCTTCTGACTCTGCTGTGCGATCAGATCACCCAGAGGATCGGCCTGGGGCTGCGCTACGGCGTTTTCCTTCAGCCGTTCGGCAATCAGTGCTTCCAGCGGGTCGGTGGTCTGGGTCGGGTAGAGGTCAAACACCAGCCGGTGTTGGTAGGCGGCCACCGGTGCCAGGGTAAATACCTGGGGCGTGATCGGCTGCTTCAGGTCCAGTACCAGGCGCACCACACCGGGAGCGCTTTGCCCTACCCGGATGCCTGCGATCGTGGGGTCGTCGGCGCGGACTTTGGCCACCAGTGTTTTCAAGGCCGGGTTGAGCTCGATGCCCTCTATGTCTACCGCCAGCCGCGGCGGACTGGGGACGAAAAATTGCTTGATCTTGAGGGCCGTGTCGGACTCGATGGTGACGCGAGAATAATCGGGCGCTGGCCAGATCCGTACCGCCAGAATAGTGGCTCCCCAGACCAGTTGGCGCGTACCCAGTAGCAGCGCCAGAGTGCCCGACTGCATCAGGATGCGGCGTCTCATGACGCGCTGCCGCGCAGCAACGCGAGGCCAGTGGCTGTTTGTGCGAGCAGGCTGACCTGCCTGGACTCGTCTTCAAGGACCTGGATTTCAATCACCAGGTCAGCACTCGGCAGCGCGCCGGCGGCCTTCTCCGGCCACTCAACCAACTTCAAACCCGGGCTGGCAAAGATGTCGCGCAGGCCGGCATCGGCTGCTTCGCGCGGATCTTGAAAGCGGTAAAAGTCAAAATGCCAGGCATTGAAGCGGGACAGCTCATACGGTTCCACTACGGCATAAGTCGGGCTCTTGATGCGACCTTCGACACCCAGCGCGCGCAACAGGTGGCGCACCAGCGTGGTCTTGCCGGCGCCGAGATCACCGCGCAGTTCAATCAGGGCTTGGCACAGCATGGCCTGAGCCGCCAGTCTCGCGGCAAAAGCCTGCGTCGCGCTTTCATCGCACCAGTGCAGAGTTTTTACAATCGGCGGGTGAGTCAATTCATTCAACATGTCAACGCCAATCCATCGGTTTCCATGATTCGGGACTGGGCCCGGGAGCTTGGATTCTCCCAAATCGGCGTGACGGGTGTTGACTTGTCTTCATCGGAAGCAGGATTATCGGCCTGGCTGGCCGCTGGCTTTCATGGTGGCATGGGTTATATGGCGCAGCACGGGCTCAAGCGAGCGCGGCCCGTCGAACTGGTTCCTGGCACGGTCAGCGTGATCACACTGCGCATGGACTACCTGAGCGCTGCTGCACCGAGCGACTGGCAGGAGATCGAGCTGCAGCGCCTGGGTCGTCGGGAGGAGGGTGCGGTATCAATCTATGCCCGGGGGCGCGATTATCACAAGGTGTTGCGGCACCGGCTGCAGCTGCTGGCTGCCAGGATGACTGCCGAATGGGGGCCGTTCGGGCATCGCGTCTTTACCGATTCAGCACCCGTGTTGGAGGCCGAGTTGGCCGCGCGCAGCGGCCAGGGTTGGCGTGGAAAACACACTTTGTTGCTCAACCGGGAAGCAGGATCCATGTTCTTCCTGGGTGAGATCTATGTGGACTTGCAACTAAGTCCGACCGAACCGGTGGCCGAGCATTGCGGCCGCTGCCAGGCCTGCATCGATGTCTGCCCGACGCGAGCGATCATCGCACCCTACCGGCTCGACGCGCGGCGCTGCATTTCTTACCTCACGATTGAACACACCGGCAGCATTGCGCTGGAACTGCGCGCGCTGCTGGGCAATCACATCTACGGTTGCGATGATTGCCAGCTGGTATGTCCCTGGAACAAGTTTGCACAGCGCAGCGCTTTGCCAGACTTTGACGAGCGCGCCGGCCTGACGGGCGGCCAACTGGTCACCCTGTTTGGTTGGACCGAGCAGGAATTCATGCTTCATACCGAGGGCAGCCCGATCCGGCGCATTGGACACGAGCGCTGGCTGCGCAATATTGCCGTGGCACTGGGTAACGCCTTGCGAGCCGGCGCTGATGAGCAACTGCGCGACGCGCTGGCCGCGCGCGCACAGCATCCGAGCGCATTGGTGCGCGAGCATGTGCAGTGGGCGCTTGCCGCCTGAACAGGCCCTAAAAAGTCCTCAATACGCCCAGGGCGAAAGGCAGGCTGAGCATGCCCAACAAGGTTGACAGCGTCACCAGACCTGCGACGTAGGCACCGTCGTAGCCCATGCGCGCCGCCAGCACATAGCAGCTCGACGCAGTGGGCAGGGCCGAAAAAGCCAGCAGAACCGTGCTTTGTACTGGATCGAGATGAAAAAGATACGAAAAACCCAGCGCCGCCAGCGGCAGCAGGAAGTGACGTATCGCGAGCAGGGCCAGCGCCATGAGCTTGGCCTGACCCAAAGCGCCAAACTCCATGCCTGCGCCAGCCGCCATCAAGCCCAGTGCCAGCGAGGCACCGCCAATGCGGCTGATGGTGGGCTCCAGCCAGGGCGGCAGCGCAAAACCCATGAGGTTGGCCGCCAGACCCGATGCCGTACCAATGATCAGGGGGTTGCGCAGCAGTTCGCGCAGGAAACCGCGTTGTGCATGGCGCGCCATTGGCCAGACGGCGCCGACGTTGAAGAGTGGCACACAGACCCCGATGAGCACGGCAATCAGCAGCAAGCCCTGCGGACCCGCCAGCCGCTCTGCCAGTGCCAGACCGATGAAAGAATTGAAACGAAAGCCCACTTGAGCGCTGGCGGCGTGCGCTCGCGCTGGAATGTGGCGTCCCAGCAGGGGCCAGTGTGGCAGCGAGTATGCCAATGCGATGCCGGTCAGACCCAGCGCCCAGCCGGCGCCGATCAGGCTCGATGCACCGGCAATATCGAGCGGGCTTTTGATGATGGAGTGGAACAGCAGCACCGGAAAGAACAGAAAATAGACCAGCGTCTCCACCTGTTCCCAAACGGTACGGTTCAGGGCTGTATAGCGGCACACCAGGTAGCCGCTCAGAATCAGCGAGAAGTCAGGAAAGAGAAGTTGGACGAAATTCACCAGGCAAGAATACCAGCGAATGGGCGGTAGGCGACCCGGGTAACATCGGCTTGTCATCCACGCCCCGCAGTTGACATCCTGCCCTGCAGTTGACATCCCGTCCCGCAGTTGTCATGCCGGACCCGATCCGGCATCCACGCCTTCTGGCGCAGGTAGGTAGCTTGCGGTATGGAAAGATCGATAATGCCATTTCAAATAGAGGAGTTTTGAATATCATGTTTCGTCGAACACTGTTTGCCTTAAGCCTGCTCGTTGTAGCCGGCAGCGCTGCCGCGCAGGGCTATCCCAACAAAGTCATCAAATTGCAGGTACCGTTTGCGCCAGGGGGGACCACCGACATCATCGCGCGCACCATTTCTGACGCCCTGGGCAAGGCCCTGGGTCAGACCGTGGTGATCGAGAACAAGGCGGGTGGCGGCGGCATTATTGGCGCCAACGAAACCGCCAAGGCAGCGCCAGACGGGTATTCGCTCGGCATGGCCACGGTCTCGACCACGGCCGCGAATCCGGCCATCAACCCGCGCACGCCCTACAACCCGCTGACCGATTTCACGCCCATCATCAACATTGCGGCGACACCGAACGTGATTGCGGTGCACCCCAGTTTTCCGGCCAAGGACTACAAGGGTTTCCTGGCGGAGGTGAAACGTAACCCGGGCAAGTATTCCTACTCCTCATCCGGGACCGGTGGCATTGGGCATTTGCAGACCGAGTTGTTCAAGAACCTCAGTGGTACGTTCATCACGCACATCCCCTACCGTGGTGCTGGCCCGGCGCTGAACGATACCGTGGCGGGTCAGGTACCCATGACGTTCGACAACCTGCCTTCGGCCCTGCCGTTCATTCAATCCAATCGCCTGGTAGCGATCGTGGTTGCAGCGCCGCAGCGCCTGTCGCAGTTGCCCAACGTACCGACCTTCAAGGAAGTGGGGCTGGAGCCGGTCAACCGCATGGCTTACTACGGCATCTATGGGCCCAAGGGGATGCCCAAGGACATCGTTGACAAGATCAATGCAGGGGTGCGCAAGGCGCTGGAGGATCCTGCGGTGAAAAAGCGTATTGAAGAGACCGGCTCCATCATTGTTGCTAACACACCCGAGCAGTTTGCTGCGCAGATCAAGGCCGAGTTTGAGGTCTACAAGAAAGTGGTCGAATCAGCCAAACTGAAGCTGGACTGAGAGGGAAAAGTACCGCTTAGCCCATGTCCGCTCAGGCGCTCATTGATGTCTTTATTGACGCCTTGTGGCTTGAAGAAGGCTTGTCAAAAAACACGCTGGCAGCCTACCGCCGCGACCTGACCCTGTACGCTGCCTGGTTGCACAGGAACGGCCTGGGGCTGACCGAGACTTCAGAGGCGGATCTGAATGCCTACTTTTCGGCGCAGCATGAGGCGAGCAAGGCAACAACAGCGAACCGGCGCCTGACAGTGTTCAAGCGCTACTTTCGCTGGGCCTTGCGCGAGCGCATCATTGCCTGCGACCCGACGCTCAAGCTGCAGGCTGCCAGACAGGCGCTGCGCGTGCCGAAGACCCTGACTGAATCTCAGGTCGAAGCCTTGTTGCAGGCGCCAGACACGGCGCAGGCACTCGGCGTGCGCGACCGCACCATGCTGGAGCTGATGTATGCCAGCGGACTGCGCGTGAGTGAACTGGTCACGCTCAAAGTATTCAACATCAGCCTGTCGGAAAACGTGCTGCGAGTGCTTGGCAAAGGCAACAAGGAGCGGCTGGTTCCCTTTGGCGAGGTGGCCAGTGTCTGGCTCAAGCAGTACCTGGAACGCGCACGTGCGGAGCTGCTGGCTGGAAAACAGACCGAGGATTTGTTTGTCACTCATCGTGGCAGCAAGGCCGGCAGCGCCATGAGTCGTGTCATGTTCTGGATGATCGTGAAGAAACATGCCCGCACGGCAGGTATCACGGCACCTCTGTCACCGCACACATTGCGTCATGCTTTTGCGACCCACTTGCTCAATCACGGCGCTGATTTGCGCGCGGTGCAGATGCTGCTGGGGCATGCAGATATTTCAACCACTACCATCTATACCCATGTGGCGCTGGAGCGACTGAAGGTCTTGCACGCACAGCATCATCCACGCGGTTGAACAGAGCTACCAAAGATAGAAGGAAGCAGAATGGCTATTTATGAATTGGAGGGTGTGACACCCCGCATTGCGGCTTCGGCCTGGGTTGCAGACAGCGCCCAGGTGATGGGGAACGTGGAACTCGCTGAGGATAGCAGTGTCTGGTTTGGCGTCGTGATCCGCGGTGACACCGAGACCATCCGCATCGGGCGCCGCAGCAATATTCAGGATATGAGTATGTTGCATGCGGATGTCGGCAAGCCGCTCACGGTGGGCGAGGATGTGACGGTCGGCCATTGCGCCGTCCTGCATGGTTGCACGATCGGCGACGGCTGCCTGATCGGTATCGGTGCCGTGGTGCTCAATGGCGCAAAGATCGGCGACGGTTGCCTGGTGGGAGCGGGTGCGCTGGTGACAGAGGGCAAGGAGTTTCCCCCTGGCTCCATGATTCTGGGCAGTCCGGCCAAAGTCGTCAGCCAACTCACGCCCGAGCGAATAGCAGGTTTGCGCCGCGGCGCACAGGGTTATGTTGACAACGCCAAGCGTTTTCGTAATGGACTGAAAAGTGTCTGAAATTCACAAGTTCCTGTTTGACGGCGTGCCAGTGCGTGGTGTGCTGGTGCGACTGACTGACGCATGGACGGAAATCCTGCGCCGCCGCGCCAGTGGCTCTGGTGCCTACCCGGCGCCGGTGCAGAAGCTGCTCGGGGAAATGGTGGCGGCGGTGACCTTGATGCAGTCGAACATCAAGTTCAATGGTGCACTCGTGCTCCAGGTGTTCGGTGATGGCCCGGTAAAACTGGCGGTGGCAGAGGCGCAGTCTGATTTTGCCTTGCGTGCGACGGCAACGGTCATCGGTGAAGTTGCGCCCGATACCAGCTTGAGCGCGTTGGTGAATTTGAATCATGAGGGCCGGTGCGCTATCACACTTGACCCGAAGGACCGCTTGCCGGGCCAGCAGCCTTGCCAGGGCGTCGTGCCCCTGTCGCTCGATGGCGATAGCCCGATGCAGAGCCTGAGTCAGGTACTGGAGCACTATATGAGGCAAAGTGAGCAGCTTGAAACAACGCTCGTGCTGGCGGCGGACGACAAGGTCGCGGCGGGCTTGCTGATCCAGCGCCTGCCGCTGGCAGGTGTTGGCAATCTGGCGGGCAGCTCATCCGGTCAGGAAGATCCGATTGACAGCCACGAAGACTACAGGCGCATCGCCATACTGGCTTCAAGCTTGCAGCGTGATGAACTGCTGGGGCTTGACGCTGATACTGTTTTGCGACGCCTGTTCTGGCAGGAAAAACTCAGACGCTTGCGCAGCAACGCCGATGATGCCTTACCGTACTTTGCCTGCAACTGCAGTCGCGAGCGGGTTGAAAAAATGCTTTTCGGACTGGGCCAGGAAGAGGCGCAAAGCATTCTGACCGAGCGCGGGGAAATTGAGGTCGGCTGCCAATTTTGCGGCGCCCAGGAACGCTTCGATGCAGTTGACGTTGCGCAGATTTTCAGTGCTGGTGTGAAGGTGGTTGCAGACGGCGCTGCGCGGCACTGAGGCCGCAAAGTTCAGCGACTGGCCGGCGCTGTTGGTGGGCTGGCGAACTGCACAAATATCTCGTTCGGCCTGACCATGCCGAGTTCCATGCGCGCTTTTTCTTCCACCATATCCAGGCCCTCCTTGAGGTCGCGGACTTCAGCTGCCAGCCTGTCGTTGGCAAGTTGCGCCTGCTGATTCTGCTGCTTCTGGCTTCGGAGTTGCTCGGTCAGACGTGCAACGGCCGGAATGCTGCCACGGCCAAACCACAGTTGCCCCTGCAGGATCAGCAGCAGGGCGATCAGAGCAGCCGGGACCAGGTGCTTGCGCATGCGAGGTCGCTAGAGGCAGTGCGCAGTTCTTAGCGCAGGTTGTAGAAGGCAGAGCGACCCGGGTAGCTTGCAATGTCACCCATATCTTCTTCTATGCGAAGCAACTGGTTGTACTTGGCCATGCGGTCCGAGCGGCTGAGCGAGCCGGTCTTGATCTGGCCGGCATTGGTTCCCACCGCAATGTCGGCGATGGTTGAATCTTCGGTTTCTCCCGAACGGTGACTGATCACGGCGGTGTAGCCGGCCCGCTTGGCCATCTCGATGGCGGCAAAGGTTTCGGTCAGCGTACCGATCTGGTTGATCTTGATGAGGATGGAGTTGGCAATACCCTTGTCGATACCTTCCTTGAAGATTTTGGTGTTGGTCACAAACAGGTCGTCACCCACAATCTGCACCTGCTTGCCCAGGCGATCGGTCAAGACCTTCCAGCCGTCCCAGTCGTTCTCTGCCATGCCGTCCTCAATGCTGATGATGGGGTATTTGTCCACCCATGTGGCCAGCATGTCGGTCCACTCCTGCGAACTGAGCACCAGTCCTTCACCTTCCAGATGGTATTTGCCGTCCTTGTAGAACTCGCTGGCGGCGCAGTCCAGGCCGATCGCAATTTGTTCGCCTGCGGTAAAGCCGGCTTTGTCAATCGCTTCGAGGATCAGTTGGATCGCAGCTTCATGGTTGGCCACACTGGGTGTGAAGCCACCTTCGTCGCCGACGGCTGTGCTCATGCCCTTGTCGTGGATGATCTTCTTCAGTGCATGGAACACTTCAGCGCCATAGCGCAAGGCTTCCCGAAAACTGGGTGCTCCCAGCGGAATGATCATGAATTCCTGTAAATCCAGATTGTTGTTGGCATGCGCGCCACCATTGACGACGTTCATCATCGGCACCGGCAACTGCATGGCGCCCATGCCACCAAAGTAGCGGTACAGCGGCAAGCCGGACTCTTCGGCTGCGGCGCGGGCCACGGCCATCGAGACGGCCAGCATGGCGTTGGCGCCCAGGCGCGACTTGTTTTCGGTGCCATCGAGGTCAATCAGGGTTTTGTCCAGAAAGGCCTGCTCGGATGCATCGAGTCCCAGTACGGCTTCTGAAATCTCGGTGTTGATGTGTTCCACAGCGGTCAGTACGCCCTTGCCCAGATAGCGGCTCTTGTCGCCATCACGCAATTCAATGGCTTCGCGGCTGCCAGTCGATGCGCCCGAGGGCACGGCGGCGCGGCCCATGGTGCCAGACTCCAGCAGCACGTCGCACTCCACGGTGGGGTTGCCGCGCGAGTCAAGAATTTCGCGGCCTACGATGTCAACAATTGCACTCATTGCGTTCTTCCCTTAACAAAATATACAAAATAAAGATGCTGCGTCAGCGTGCCCAAGCCTCCTGTGAAACTGGTACAGGCTCCGGTCATGCTCAGACTCCAAAACTGTTTTCAAGGAAACCGTTCCGCTTGGTGACGGCGTCGAGTTCCAGCAGTGTTTCGAGCAGGCGGCGCATGTGCTTGAGGGGAACCGCGTTGGGGCCGTCACTCAGGGCTTGCGACGGGTCCGGATGGGTCTCCATGAAGATTCCCGCCACACCCGCGGCGACGGCGGCACGCGCCAGGACCGGCACCATGTCACGCTGCCCGCCACTGCTGCCGCCCTGCGCGCCAGGCAACTGTACCGAGTGCGTGGCATCAAACACGACCGGCGCACCGGTCTCGCGCATGATGGCAAGCGAACGCATGTCAGAGACCAGGTTGTTGTAGCCAAAGCTGACGCCTCGCTCACAGGCCATGAAGTTGTCTTCCGGCAGACCCTTCTCGCGTGCAGCCATGCGAGCTTTGTCGATGACGTTCTTCATGTCACCAGGCGCCAGGAACTGCCCCTTCTTGATGTTCACCGGCAGGCCTGACTGCGCGACGGCGCGGATGAAGTCGGTTTGTCGACACAGGAACGCCGGTGTCTGCAGGACATCGACGACCGCGGCGACCTGCGCAATCTGCTCTGCAGAGTGAATGTCGGTCAGCACTGGCAGTTTCAGCTCACGTTTGACCTTGGCCAGTATCTCCAGCCCACGCTCCATGCCGGGGCCTCGGAAGGTGCTGCCAGAGGAACGATTGGCCTTGTCGAAGCTGCTCTTGAAAATAAAGGGCATACCCAGGCTGGCGGTGATTTCCTGCAGCGTCCCGGCGGTGTCCATCTGCAACTGCTCGGATTCGATGACGCAAGGGCCTGCGATCAGAAACAGACGCTGCTGCAAGCCAATCTCAAAACCGCACAGTTTCATCGTGCTGCCTGATGTATCAGAGCCGCCTTGACGAAGGCATTGAAAAGGGGATGTCCGTTCCAGGGCGTTGACTTGAATTCGGGGTGAAACTGCACGCCGACAAACCAGGGGTGCGCCGCGCGCGGCAGTTCCACGATTTCGGTCAGTTGCTCGCGTTGTGTCAGCGCAGAAATGACGAGTCCGGCTGTGCGCAGCGCGTCCAGGTAATTGACGTTGGCCTCATAGCGGTGGCGGTGGCGCTCGGTCACCACGTCACCATAGATCTCGTGGGCCAGGGAGCCTTTGACGACATCAGAACTTTGGGCGCCCAAACGCATGGTGCCACCCAGATCAGAGTTTTCATCACGGGTCTTGATGCTGCCGTCAGCATCCTTCCATTCGTTAATCAGGGCAATCACCGGGTGCGGCGTTTCGGGATCGAACTCCGTGCTGTTGGCCCCTGCCAGGCCGGCGACATGGCGGGCAAACTCAATCGTGGCGACCTGCATGCCAAGGCATATTCCAAGATAGGGAACCTTGTGCTCTCTGGCAAAACGGGCAGCGCATATCTTGCCTTCAATGCCGCGTTTGCCAAAGCCACCGGGGACCAGGATGGCATCAAACTGGGCCAGGCTCTTGACGCTCTCAGGGCTCAGGGTCTCGGAGTCCACGTAGTCAATGCAGACCCGGACATGATTCTTCATGCCAGCGTGGCGCAGCGCTTCATTGAGCGACTTGTAGCTGTCACTCAAATCCACATACTTGCCAACCATGGCAATGTGAACCGTGCCCTGCGGGTGTTCGGTCTCAAACACCAGATCATCCCAGCGCTTGAGATTGGCCGGGTGCGTGTTGAGCCTCAGTTTGTCGCAAATCAGGCCATCGAGCCCCTGCTCGTGGAGCATGCGTGGCACTTTGTAAATGGTGTCGACATCCCACATCGAAATGACACCCCAGTCGGGCACGTTGGAAAACAGTGAAATCTTCTCCCGCTCTTCGGTTGGGATGGGCCGGTCCGCACGGCAGATCAGTGCGTCGGCCTGGATGCCGATCTCGCGTAACTGCTTGGCGGTATGTTGGGTCGGCTTGGTCTTGAGTTCGCCAGCTGCGGCGATCCAGGGAACATAACTCAGATGCACAAAGGCGGTGTTGTTGTGCCCGAGCTTCAGGCTCATCTGGCGCACGGCTTCCAGAAAGGGCAGGGACTCGATGTCACCCACCGTGCCACCGATCTCGACAATCGCCACCTCGACCGCATCGGGTGTTCCAAATCCGGCGCCGCGCTTGACGAAGTCCTGAATCTCGTTGGTGACGTGCGGAATCACCTGCACGGTCTTGCCAAGGTAGTCGCCACGCCGCTCTTTCTCGAGCACGCTCTTGTAGATCTGGCCGGTCGTGAAATTATTGGCCTTGCGCATGCGGGTTTCGACGAAACGCTCATAGTGGCCCAGATCGAGATCAGTCTCGGCTCCGTCATCGGTGACAAACACTTCACCGTGCTGAAAAGGTGACATGGTGCCGGGATCGACGTTGAGATAAGGGTCCAGCTTGATCAGAGTGACTTTGAGGCCTCGCGATTCCAGTATCGCAGCTAAGGAGGCTGAGGCGATTCCCTTGCCAAGGGAGGACACCACACCGCCGGTGACGAAGACAAATTTGGTCATGTCAGGTTGAGCTTTGTGCTCAATGGGGTGGAAATGTGAATTATAGAGTTCCTTCTTTCGTCCCTCACGTTTCGGTGAATCATTTATGGCCCCACTCTCTCACCCCCGCCTCTCTCGCCCCGTCGGGCGAGAGAGGAGCCAACAGCCCGATTTGGCCGCGTGTATAAACTGAAGAAGTACAAGTTCGATCGGCGTGTTGGGAATGCGTTACGAAGTTTGTCATGTCGAATCTTGAGGAGTTGTCATGCCGATCCTTGAGGAGTTGTCATACCGGGCTCGACCCGGTATCCAGTGCCGCGCCACCACTGGATTGCGGGTCAAGCCCGCAATGACAAGTCAGCTCTCATCCCGGGCTCTGCTACATTGCGCACCATGAATGATCTTGTTGGAAAACACATTGTTTTGGGCTTGACAGGCGGCATTGCCTGTTACAAAGCGGCGGAGTTGTGTCGGGCCTTGATCAAGGAGGGCGCCACGGTCCAGGTGGTGATGACCGCGGCGGCGCAGCAGTTCATCACTCCGGTCACCATGCAGGCCCTGAGCAATCGCCCCGTTTATGAATCGCAATGGGATGCTCGCGAGCCCAACAACATGGCTCACATCAACCTCAGTCGTGAAGCGGACGCCATCCTGATCGCACCCTGTAGTGCCGACTTCATGGCCAAACTATTGCACGGACGCGGCGACGATCTGCTCAGTCTGCTCTGCCTGGCACGTCCGCTGGACCAGGTGCCCCTGCTGCTGGCCCCGGCGATGAACCGAGAAATGTGGGCGCATCCCGCGACCCGGCGCAACGTGGCACAGCTGCGCGCCGATGGCGCCACGGTTTTCGAGGTCGGCAGCGGCGATCAGGCCTGTGGTGAAAGTGGTGACGGTCGCATGCTCGAAGCCCAGGAATTGCTGGACGATGTGATTGCCTTTTTTCAGCCCAAGGTTCTGTCCGGCGAACAAATGCTGATCACTGCCGGGCCGACTTATGAAGCCATCGATCCGGTGCGCGGCATCACCAATCTGTCGAGTGGCAAGATGGGCTTTGCCATGGCGCGCGCTGCGCGCGAAGCGGGCGCGACGGTGACGCTCGTCGCCGGACCAGTGCATCTGCCGACGCCGCGCGGTGTCAGGCGGATCGATGTAACTTCGGCGCAATCAATGTTTGATGTGACGGTAGAGCAGGCACAAAGCGCCAGTATCTTTGTCGCGACGGCGGCGGTGGCCGATTGGCGCGTTGCCAACTGCGCCGAGCACAAGATCAAGAAAGAAGCGGGCGCTGCGGCGCCGAGCCTGGCTTTCGTCGAAAACCCCGACATTCTGGCGGCTGTGGCGCAATCGGCGCGCAGTCGCTCGGGAGCGCTTTATTGCGTCGGCTTTGCGGCCGAAAGTCAGGATCTGCTGGCCAACGCGCAGGCCAAGCGTTTGCGCAAGGGCGTGCCGCTACTGGTTGGCAATATCGGCCCGGCCACGTTTGGCCAGGATGACAACGCGCTGCTGCTGGTGGACGAGCACGGTGCCACCGAAATGCAGCGCGACGCCAAGCTGGCACTCGCGCGCAAGCTGGTCGCAGAAATCGCCGCAAGGCTCAAGCGTAAAGAACAATGAAATGAAAATTGCCGTCAAGATCATCGACCCCCGCATGGCGGACCAGTTGCCTGCCTACGCAACGTCGGGTAGCGCAGGGCTCGATTTGCGTGCCTGCCTGCAGGAACCACTGACGCTGCAGGCCAATGCCTGGCAGCTCGTCCCCACCGGCATCGCCATTTACCTGGCAGACCCAGGTTTTGCCGCACTGATCCTGCCGCGCTCGGGTCTGGGCCATAAGCACGGCATTGTGCTGGGCAATCTGGTGGGGCTGATCGACAGCGACTATCAGGGGCAGTTGATGGTAAGCGCCTGGAACCGCAGCGACACCGCCTTCACCATTGAACCGTTGGAGCGGATTGCGCAGTTGGTGATCGTCCCGGTGCTACAGGCGCAGTTTGAGGTAGTGAGCGAGTTTCCCGCCAGCGTGCGCGGCGAGGGTGGCTACGGTTCTACCGGCAAGTCCTGAATCAGTGCAGCGTGTCGTTACCGGGCGAATTCGTATGCAGCGGTTGCACTTTGAAGAAGCCGGTTCCAGCTGAGCGTCGCGCAATTTCTTCTTCGCTGGCTTCGCGAACTGCCTCTACCTTCAGGTTCAGACGCAGGGCCATGCCGGCCAGGGGATGATTTCCATCGATCACCACGTGATCCGGGTAGATGTCGGTCACCGTGTAGAGGGCGTCGCGCGGCGCCTGCGCGCTGCAGCCCTGTGGCAATGCACTGCCTTCGATCACCATGCCTTCTTCGAGTTCGGTGGGAAACAGCTGGCGCGACTCAAGAAAGATCAACTGGTCGTTGAAATCGCCAAAGCCCTGCTCTGGCTCGATTTGCAGATCAATCTTGGCGCCCACGTCATAACCTTGCAGTGCCTGCTCGATGATTTTGAACAGATCGTCGCCACCGACCAGAAACTCGACCGGCTGCTCCAGCACGTCCAGTTCTTCGCCCAAAGTGTCTGTTAGCGTCCAGGTCAGAGCGACCACGCATTGTTGATTGATTTCCATAGGAGAATTGTCGCAGTTTCAATAAACTGGTTTTATTGCGGGACAGACCGGATGGTGGGAGGACTATGACAGATTCTTTACTGAGTGGCCGTTTTTCGGGCCGGGAAGCTTTTGCCCAGCTGGTGCGTGACGCGCTGGCCTGTGCGTCGTGCGAGGGCTGGCAGGAGATGATCCTGAGCGATGCCACGTTTGAGGACTGGCCTTTGCGCGAGCTGGTGGTGGTGGAGTCGCTGCAGGCCTGGTCGGCGTCGGGACGACGCATGATTCTGCTGGCCAGCCGCTATGACGAGGTGCAGCGGCTGCATCCACGCTTCGTCAGTTGGCGAAGGACCTGGGGGCACATCATTGACTGCCGGGTCTTGCGGACCAGCTCGCCCACTGATTTTCCGAGCGCGATCTGGAGCAGGAACTGGTTCTTGCGCCGCATGGATACGCAGCGCAGCACCGGTGTTTGTGGTCAGGACCCGGAGCGCTCCCTGGGACTCAAGGAATTGCTGGACGAGAAAATTAGCAACAGTTCCGTGGGTTTTCCGTCGTCCACTCTGGGCTTGTAATAAGCTGTTGTTTTATACAGCCGAACGGTGATTTCAGCATACAATCCAGCGCCTATGGCAGTCAAACCAATTCCCGTTTATTCAGAAGCGTCGATCCGCGTCCTCAAGGGGCTGGAGCCCGTCAAGCAGCGCCCTGGCATGTACACGCGCACCGACACACCGCTGCACGTGATCCAGGAGGCGCTTGACAACGCGGCCGATGAGGCCCTGGCCGGACATGGCAAGAAGATCAAGGTACTGCTGCACGCCGACGGCTCGGTCAGCATCGAGGACGACGGTCGCGGCATTCCGTTTGGCATGCACCCGGAAGAAAACGCCCCGGTCATCGAACTGGTTTTCACCCGCCTGCACGCAGGGGGAAAATTTGACAAGGGCAAGGGCGGTGCCTACAGCTTTTCCGGTGGCTTGCACGGCGTCGGCGTGAGCGTCACCAATGCGCTGGCGTCGCGCCTGGAAGTGACGACCTACCGCGAAGGCACAGTGGCGCGCCTGGTCTTTGCCGGCGGCGACGTGATCGAGCCTTTGCGCTTACGCCCTCAAGGCGAGGGCGACCGAAAATCAGGCACCACGGTGCGGGTCTGGCCCGACGCCAAGTACTTTGAGACGGTCGCCTTGCCGATGGCTCCTCTGGCACATCTGCTGCGCAGCAAGGCGGTGCTGATGCCCGGTGTCAGTGTCACGCTGGCGAACGAGAAGACAAAGGAAACGCAGCACTGGATTTTCAAGGGTGGCTTGCGTGACTACCTGAGCCAGACCTTGACCGGTGAGCTCGTCATCCCGGTTTTTGAAGGTGAGGGTTTTGCCGATGCGCAGAGCGACAACTTTGCCGAGGGCGAGGGCGCTGCCTGGTGCGTGGCATTTACGGAAGACGGGCAGCCGGTGCGCGAAAGCTACGTCAATCTGATCCCGACGCACGACGGTGGTACCCATGAGAGCGGCCTGCGCGACGGCCTGTTCACCGCCGTGAAGAGCTTTATCGAACTGCACTCCCTATTGCCCAAGGGCGTGAAGTTGTTGCCGGAAGATGTTTTCGCCCGTGCCAGTTACGTCTTGTCCGCCAAGGTGCTGGATCCCCAGTTTCAGGGGCAGATCAAGGAACGTTTGAACTCGCGTGACGCGGTCCGACTGGTATCGAGCTTTGTTCGTCCCAGCCTGGAATTGTGGCTGAACCAGGACGTTGAGTATGGCAAGAAGCTCGCCGAACTGGCGATCAAGGCCGCCCAGACGCGGCAGAAGGCGGGTCAAAAAGTCGAGAAGCGCAAGGGTTCCGGTGTCGCCGTCTTGCCGGGAAAATTGACCGATTGCGAAAGCCGAGATCTGACGCACAACGAGGTGTTTCTGGTCGAGGGCGACTCAGCCGGTGGCAGCGCCAAGATGGGGCGCGACAAGGAGAGCCAGGCCATATTGCCCCTGCGCGGCAAGGTGCTCAATACCTGGGAAGTCGAGCGCGATCGCCTGTTTGCCAACACCGAAATTCATGACATTGCGGTGGCCATTGGTGTCGATCCGCATGGCCCCAACGACACACCGGATTTAAGCGGACTGCGTTATGGCAAGGTCTGCATTCTGTCGGACGCTGATGTCGATGGCTCGCACATCCAGGTTTTGCTGCTGACCCTGTTTTTCAGGCACTTCCCGAAATTGATAGAGGCCGGCCATGTGTTTGTGGCACGACCGCCGCTGTTCCGCGTGGACGCGCCGGCGCGTGGCAAGAAGCCGGCGTCCAAGGCCTACGCGCTGGACGAGGGCGAACTGACTGCGATTCTTGACAAGTTGCGCAAGGAAGGGGTTCGCGAGACCGCCTGGAGCATCAGCCGCTTCAAGGGCCTGGGTGAGATGAACGCTGTGCAGCTTTGGGAAACCACGCTGAATCCGGACACGCGCCGTCTGCTGCCGGTGGCGCTCGGCGCCATCGACTTTGCGGCCACCGAGGCCTTGATCACCAAACTGATGGGCAAGGGTGAGGCCGCGGCCCGACGTGAACTGATGGAACTCCATGGGGATTCTGTGGAAGTCGATGTGTAGTCGTGAGTTTTTCCTTGCTGATGCCTGGGTGGTGTGCGCGGCGAAGCGGCTGGGTTGGGCGGCCTCCTCATACTGGAGTACCAGAAATCGGCGTCCACCCAACCCAGCCGCTTCGCCGGTTTGTAGCATGCACATCGAAAGCATCTCGGCACACATCAAGGTGATGACTCATGGGGCGACTGACGATTTCTGGTACTCCAGTATGAGGAAGGCGCCCCATGGGTTATCACCGCAGCAACATTGAAATGAGATCTTCTTTCCATGACTGACCAAGCAACTCTAGATCTCGCACCGGCTCCGACTGACGACGACAGCCAGCTCAACCTGGCTACTTACGCGCAGCGGGCCTACCTTGAATATGCGCTGAGCGTTGTCAAGGGGCGCGCCTTGCCCGATGTCTGTGATGGCCAGAAGCCGGTGCAGCGACGCATCCTGTATTCGATGTCGCGCATGGGCCTGGGCTTTGGTGGGGCCAACGGCAACAGCGGCGCCAAGCCGGTCAAGTGCGCGCGTGTGGTCGGGGACGTGCTGGGCCGTTTTCACCCGCATGGGGACCAGGCCGCTTACGAGGCGCTGGTGCGCATGGCGCAGGACTTCAGCCAGCGCTACCCGCTGATCGACGGCCAGGGCAACTTTGGATCGAGGGACGGTGACGGTGCCGCCGCCATGCGCTATACCGAGGCCAGACTGGCCAAGATCACCAGTCTGCTGCTCGATGAAATCGACGAAGGAACGGTTGACTTCGCGCCCAACTACGACGGCTCAACCGATGAGCCGCGGCAACTGCCAGCGCGCCTGCCGTTTAACCTGCTCAATGGTGCCAGCGGCATTGCGGTGGGTTTGGCAACCGAGATACCGAGCCACAATTTGCGCGAAGTGGCCAATGCCTGTGTTGCCCTGATCAAGAACCCGAAACTCAGTCATGAAGAGTTGCTGGAGCTGATACCCGGACCGGACTATCCTGGCGGGGGTCAGATCACCAGCACGGCTTCGGAAATCGCCGAAGCTTATCGCAGTGGGCGCGGTTCGCTCAAAGTACGAGCGCGCTGGAAGATCGAGGAACTGGCGCGCGGCCAGTGGCAACTGGTAGTGACCGAACTACCGCCCGGTGTGAGCACACAGCGCGTGCTCGAAGAAATTGAAGAGCTGACCAACCCCAAGGTCAAGACCGGCAAGAAGGCCGTGTCGCAGGAGCAGAACCAGTTGAAGGCGACGCTGCTGGCGGTGCTTGACGTGGTGCGCGATGAATCCAGCAAAGATGCCGCGGTGCGTCTGGTGTGCGAGCCCAAGACCAGCAGGATAGAGCAGCAGGAACTCATCACCACGCTGCTGGCTCACACCAGTCTGGAGACCTCGTCACCGGTCAACCTGACGGCGGTCGGGCTCGATGGCCGGCCGACCCAGAAATCATTGCGGCAGATGTTGTTCGAGTGGACCGAGTTCCGCCAGATCACGGTCGAGCGCCGCTCAAAGCACCGACTGGCCAAGGTGCTTGACCGGATTCATATTCTGGAGGGTCGCCAGACCGTCCTGCTCAATATTGACGAAGTCATTGCGCTGATTCGCCAGTCGGATGAACCCAAACCCGCGTTGATTGCGCGCTTCGGACTGTCGGAGCGCCAGGCCGAGGATATTCTGGAAATCCGGCTGCGCCAGCTGGCCCGGCTCGAAGCCATCAAGATCGAGCAGGAACTCTCCGCACTGGGCCAGGAGCAGGAAAAACTGCAGGAGATTCTGGCCAGCCCGGCGGCACTGCGCCGGCTCATGGTCAAGGAGATCGAGAGCGACGCCAAGACCTTTTCCGATCCGCGTCGCACGCTGATCCAGGCCGAGAAGAAGGCCGTTCTTGAGGTCCGGGTCGTGGATGAGCCGGTGACGGTAGTCGTGAGCGAAAAGGGCTGGGTGCGGGCGCAAAAAGGGCAGGGGCATGAGGCCGCGAGTTTTGTCTTCAAGGCCGGTGACGGCCTGTATGCCACTTTTGAATGCAGAACCGTCGATACCCTGCTCGCCTTTGGCGGCAACGGACGCGTCTACTCGGTAGCTGTTTCCCTGCTGCCGGGCGGGCGTGGCGACGGGGCGCCCATCACCAGCTTGCTTGAGTTGGAGACCGGCACCCAATTGCTGTATTACTTTGCCGGGCCGGCAGACGCCCGCCTTTTGCTCAGTAGTTCAGGTGGCTATGGCTTTATGGCGACGGTGGAGGACATGATCTCCAGACTCAAGGCAGGCAAGTCCTTCGTCACCTGCAATGCGCCTGAGACGCTGTGCCGACCTTCGGTTGTGGCAGCCGGCGGCGGCACGGCACCCCTGTTGCCGGCGACCCATGCGGCTTGTGTTTCGACTGGTGGACGGATCCTCTGTTTCGAGATCAGCGAGCTAAAAATCATGAGCAACGGTGGGCGCGGTCTGCTGCTGATCGATTTGCAGGACAAGGACAGTCTGGCTGGCGCTGCTGCCTACACGCGCAGCGTGCGTATCGAAGGAATTGGGCGCGGTGGCAAGCTGCGCGAGGAAACGCTGGAGATTCGCAGCCTGAACAACGCGCGCGGGGTGCGGGCACGCAAGGGCAAGGCAGCGGACTTTGGTTTCAAGCCGGTGTCGGTGACGCGTGTTGAGTAGCGCGACTGCTGCGCTAGAAACCGCTGGGGCTGACAAAGCGCATGGCTGTCCTGCTCAACGGATGCTGCAACTCGATCGAACTCGCATGCAGTAGCAAGCGCGGGGCCATAGCCTGAATTCTGGGGCAGGCATAGAGAGCGTCGCCAAGGATCGAATGACCCAGAGCCTGCAGGTGCACGCGCAACTGGTGCGAGCGGCCCGTCACGGGTTCAAGTTCAATCCGGCTTGTGCCTTCGGCCGGGTTGTAGGCTAGCAGGCGCCAGCGCGTTACGCTGGGCTGACCGTTTTGATGGTCAATGATGCGCAGCGGTCGGCGCGGCCAGTCCAGGGCGATCGGCAGAGTGATGACACCCCAGTCCGTTTCTGTGGCAGCGAGTTCGCCGTCGACGATGGCCAGATAGCGTTTGTAGACCTCGCGAGCGGCAAAGGCAGCATTCAAGACACGCTGCGCGGCAGCGCCGCGCGCCATTACCATGAGGCCTGAAGTGGCCATGTCCAGCCGGTGCACCACCAGCGCATCGGGGTAGACGCGCTGTGCGCGCAAACTCAGGCAATCCTGCTTGTCAGCGCCACGTCCAGGCACCGACAGCACGCCTGAAGGCTTCTCCAGTACCAACAGCGCGTCGTCCGCGTAGAGCACTGTGAGTTCAGTGCTCACCTCGCGGTTCCGATTGCCTTACCTCAGTTTTTGCCCGGTGCATTCTTCAGTTTGCCGCGCACCGGCACCACGGTGGTGACGGTTGGGCGTACCGCATCAGGCGACACCGGTTTCGGAGGAGCCGTGTCTTTTTTCGGTTTTTTGACCATCTTGTTGCTTTGCTGACCTTTTGCCATTTTTTGCTCCTGAAGTTAAAGGGTTCGATCCCTGCAGAGGGGATTGAACCTTCCGATTATCGTTGGCAATATCCTAGCTTGCAGCGTCGCCTGTCGGCACACAGGAACAGAACAGGTTGCGGTCGCCGTAGACGTTATCGACTCGACCGATGGGTGGCCAGTATTTGACCTGCTTCAGACTCGCCAGAGGGAAGGCACCGACTTCGCGTGAGTAGGGGCGGTCCCAGTTATCTCCCAGCAGGGAAGCTGCAGTATGCGGTGCATGCTTGAGCGGGTTGTTGTCCTGCGGCCACTCACCCCGCTCAACTTTCGCAATCTCTTGTCGAATGGAGATCATCGCGTTAATGAATCTGTCCAACTCGCTCAGTGTTTCGCTCTCGGTCGGCTCCACCATCAGCGTGCCGGGCACCGGGAAACTGAGGGTCGGCGCATGAAAGCCGTAATCCATCAGACGTTTGGCTACATCTTCCGCCGAAACCCCGTGGACCCCACCGCTGCTTTCCTTCAGGGGGCGTAAGTCGAGAATGCACTCGTGCGCGACGCGTCCGCTGGCGCTGGCGTAGAGCGTGGGGTAATGATCCTTCAGCCGGGCACTGACGTAGTTGGCGGCCAGAATCGCTACTTCGGTGGCGGCCTGCAAGCCCTCAGGTCCCATCATGCGGCAGTACATCCAGCTAATGGGTAACACTGCAGCGTTGCCCAGTGGTGCTGCTGATATGGCTCCCTGGCCAGCCAATCCACCGCTCAAGTGGCCTGGCAGGAAGGGGGCCAGGTCGGCAACGACGCAGACCGGACCGACACCAGGGCCACCGCCGCCGTGCGGAATGCAAAAGGTCTTGTGCAGGTTCAGGTGGCTGACATCGCCACCGAACTCACCCGGCGCTGCCAGACCCACCAGGGCATTCATGTTCGCGCCATCAACGTAAACCCGGCCGCCATGCGAATGCACCAGCGCGCAGAGTTCCTTGACGCTGGTCTCAAAGACGCCGTGCGTACTGGGGTAAGTGATCATCACCGCTGCCAGATTCTGGCTGTGCTGTTGGCACTTGGCCCGGAGGTCGGCAAGATCCACGTTGCCGCTCGCATCGCAGGCTGTCACCACCACGGTCAGTCCCGCCATCTGGGCGCTGGCCGGGTTGGTGCCGTGGGCACTCGATGGAATCAGGCAGATGTTGCGGTGACCTTGGCCGTGCGCTGCGTGATAGGCCCGGATGGTCAGCAGACCCGCGTATTCGCCCTGGGAACCCGCATTGGGTTGCAGGCTGATGCCGGCATAGCCTGTGGCCTGGCACAACCAGGCACGCAGTTGTTCGTCAAGTTCCTTGTAACCAAGGAGTTGCTCAGCCGGTGCGAACGGATGCACTGCAGCAAACTCAGGCCAGGTGATTGGAATCATTTCGCTGGTGGCGTTGAGCTTCATGGTGCAACTGCCCAGCGGAATCATGCTGCGGTCCAGCGCCAGGTCCTTGTCGCTGAGCGTGCGGATGTAACGCAGCATGCCGGTTTCGGAGTGGTTTGAATTGAAGACCGGGTGTGTCAGAAAGGCACTGCTGCGTCGCAGGCTGGCCGGAATCAGGGTGGCAGCGCTGTCTTGCAGGTCGGCCAGCAAGGGCAGGGACTGCTGGTCAGCTGCGAAGAAGGACCAGATCGATTCAATATCTGCACGCGTTGTGGTTTCGTCCAGCGAGATGCCAACGCAGGTCTTGCGCAGCAGGCGCAGGTTGGCGCCGGCGTCTCGGGCTTTTTGCGCAATCGTCTGCGCTGCAGATTCGCTTCCGGTCTGCACCGTCAAGGTGTCAAAGGCTGTAGCGTAGAGAAGATTGCAACCGAGCGATTTCAGCCCGGCAGCCAGTACGGCGGTGTAGCGCGCCACGCGCTCGGCAATGCGCTTCAAGCCTTCCGGCCCGTGATAAACCGCGTACATGCTTGCAACCACAGCTGGCAAGACTTGCGCGGTGCAGATGTTCGAAGTGGCTTTTTCCCGGCGGATGTGCTGCTCGCGCGTTTGCAGAGCCAGCCGGTAGCTCGGATTGCCGTGCACATCGATGCTGACACCAACCAGACGACCGGGCATGGAACGCTTGAACTCGTCGCGGCAGGCAAGGTAGGCGGCGTGCGGTCCCCCGTTGCCCATGGGCATGCCAAAGCGCTGCGTGGTGCCGACGGCAATATCCACGCCCATTTCGCCTGGGGGTTTGAGCAGGGTGAGCGCAAGCAGGTCCGCGGCCAGAATGAAGGCTGCCTGCTTGCTGTGGATGACGTCGGCCGAGACCGACCATTCGGCCAGCCAGCCGGTGCTGCCGGGGTATTGATTCAGCGCAGCAAAGTAATCGTCTGCCGCAATCGCGCTTTGCCATTCGTCGGCTGAACGCACGATCTTGATGCTGATGCCCAAAGGCGCGGCGCGCGTCTGGATGACCTCGATGGTCTGCGGGTGGCAGTCGCCCGAGACGATGAAAGTTTGGCCGCGGGCTTTCACCGAGCGCTTGGCCAGCGTCATGGCTTCGGCAGCGGCGGTGGCTTCATCCAGCATCGATGCATTGGCCATGGGCAGCGCCGTCAGGTCAGTAATCATGGTCTGAAAGTTCACCAGTGCTTCCATCCGGCCCTGGCTGATCTCAGCCTGATACGGCGTATAGGCGGTGTACCAGGCCGGGTTTTCCAGGATGTTGCGCAGGATCACCCCCGGCGTATGGGTATCGTAATAGCCCTGACCGATATAGCTCTTGAATACGCTGTTTTTGGCCGCCATGGCTTTGAGTTCCGCCAGCGCCGCGGCTTCGGTCACTGCGGCTGGAATCGCCATCGCCTGACTGCGGGCGATCGAGCGCGGCACGATGCCGTCGATCAACTCGCGGCGCGATGCGGCACCGACGGCTTCGAGCATCAAGGCCTCATCGGCATCACTGACGCCGATATGGCGCGCAATGAATTCCGATGCATTTTCAAGTTCGCTCAAGGATCTGGCAGATTTCATCAACATAACAGGGTCCCCAATCAAGCGGCAGAATAGGCGCTGTAACTGGTCTCGTCCATCAGCGCGTCGAGTTCGCCCGGATTCGACAATTTGACTTTGAAGAACCAGCCTGCACCCAACGGGTCGGAGTTGGCCAGCGAGGGATCTGCGCGCAATGCTTCGTTGACTTCCAGGATATCGCCGCTGGCGGGCATATAGACGTCGGCGGCTGCCTTGACGGACTCCACGACGCCGGCGATGTCTTTGGCGGCGAAGGTCTTGCCGACTTCAGGCAGTTCAACAAACACCACATCACCCAGGGCATCCTGCGCGTGATGGGTAATGCCAACGGTGGCCGTGTCGCCCTCAATATTGAGCCATTCGTGGTCCGGTGTGTACTTGATCGTCATGAGATTCTCCAAAAAAATAAGGCCAGGGTCAGTAATCGTGGTTAGAGCAAATTCTGTTCTATGGGTTGTCATGCCGGCACAGTCTGTCGTGCCAGCACAGTCTGTCGTGCCAGCACAGTCTGTCGTGCCAGCACAGTCTGTCATGCCGGCACAGTTTGTCATCCCGGGCTTGACCCGGGATCCATGGATTGCGGGTCAAGCCCGCAATGACACGGTTAGCGCGAACAGGCTCAGCCATTGCTCAGCCGCGGAAGTAACGAGTCGGCACAAACGGCATGGCCACCACTTCCATCGGTACGGATTTGCCACGCACGATGGCGTTGATGCGGCTGCCTAACGCAGCAAAGGCCGGCGGTACGTAGCCCATCGCGATCGGTTTGTCGATGGTGGGGCCAAGCAGCCCGCTGGTCACTTCGCCGATGCGCTGTCCATTCATGTCCTGCAGTTCGCTGTGGTCGCGCACCGGAATTCGCTCCAGCGCCAGCAGGCCGACGCGTTTGCGTTCCAGCCCGGCGGCGCCGGCTGTCAGTTGCCCAAGTATTTTTTCCGCTCCTGGGAAGCCGCCAGCGCGTGCGCCGTCCGTGCGCCGCACTTTTTGCATCGCCCAGTTCAGACCGGCTTCTACCGGCGTCGTGCTGTTATCAATATCGTTGCCATAGAGTGGCAAGCCGGCTTCCAGACGCAGCGAATTGCGTGCGCCCAAGCCAATCGGTTTGACCTCGGGCTGCGCCAGCAGGGCTTTGGCCAGAGCCTCGGCGTCTGATTCATGCACCGAGATTTCAAAACCATCCTCGCCGGTGTAGCCGCTGCGGGTCAGAAATACTTCAATGCTTTGCGTGCCGGCTTGTACCGTGAAATGGCCTCCCGTCATGAAGACCAGCTTTTCCACACCCGGCGCCAGGCGCGACAGGGCGATGACGGCGTGCGGCCCCTGCAGCGCCAGCAGCGCCCGCTCTGGCATGGGAATGACCTGGCAACGCGCACCTATCCTGGCCTGGATGTGAGCGATGTCGCCGACCTTGCAGGCGCCGTTGACGATGACGAAAACGTCTGCCTCTCGCTTGAAGAACATCAGGTCGTCGATGATGCCACCCTCATCGTTAAGCAACAGGCCGTAGCGCTGCTTGCCCACCGGCAGATCGATCACGTCGACCGGAATCAGGCTCTCGAAAGCGGCGGCGGCGCCGACCAGACGCAACTGGCCCATGTGCGAAACGTCAAAGAGACCGGCAGCATTGCGCGTGTGGTGGTGCTCGGCCATCAATCCAGCCGGATATTGCACCGGCATCGAGTAACCGGCAAAGGGCACCATGCGGGCACCGAGCGAGACATGCAGATCGTTCAGCGGTGTCTTCAGAAGGGGTTCAGGCGAAATTGTCATCAGCGGACTCCAGTACAGGCAAGGGGTTCATCTCAATCCATAACCGAAGTCATGGGCTACCCCCCGCTGTCCGCTTTACCTGAGAGATTCGCCTGACGATGCAGGGTTGCTCCTTCGGTGGGCAGCATTGGATGCTGCCTCTCTCCAGTGGGAAAACGCTTTTTACAAAACGTGTGTCAGTCCTTTTGCCTGAGCGTTCACAGTCCGCAATTGCGGTCTCCTGCGCCTTCGGCGGCACTTGCGAACAAGTGCTCTCTCCTGACAGGTCGGATTCTACTATTTCGCGTAAACCAGATCGCGCAAGGTCAGCGAGATGGCTGGCACGTAGGTAATGACCATCAGACAGGACAGCACCACAATCACAAAGGGCACCAGGTCCTTGATGATGCGGTCCAGCGAAATTCGCGCGACCGTGCAGGCGGCAAACAGGTTCACACCAAAAGGTGGCGTGATCATACCGAGCGCCAGATTGACCACCATGACCAGACCAAAGTGCACCGGATCGATGCCAAAGTGCATGGCTACCGGCGCCAGAATCGGCGCCAGCACGATGATGGCGGCGCTGGTTTCGATGAACATGCCAATCAGGAACAGGGCCGCGTTGACGCCGAGCAGGAAGTAGGCCGGGGTTCTGAGCACTTCCTGCAACCAGTGGCCAATCGCATCGGGCACGCCGGCACGGGTGATGAGAAAGGCAAACAGTCCGGCATTGGCGATGATGAACATGATCACTGCGCTGGACATGACCGACTTGCGCAGGATGATGAACAGGTCCTTGAGCTTGATTTCGCGGTAGATCAGCATACCCACTGCCAGTGCGTAAAACACCGCCACGGCCGAGGCCTCGGTTGGCGTGAAGACGCCGCCGTAAATGCCGCCCAGAATGATGACCGGCATCAGCAGCGCCCAACCCGCCTGCAAGCTGGCTTTGCCAAAACTCAGACGACCATCTCCGTCGTTTTTGCCCCAGCCCATGACCCGGCATTTGATGAAGACAAACAGCATCAGCGCGCCACCAATCAAAATGCCCGGGCCAAAGCCTGAAATAAACAATTCGCCAATCGAAACCTCGGCGCTGACACCGTACAGAATCATCGGAATCGAGGGCGGAATGATGACGCCCAGTTCGGCGCTGGTGGCCTGCAAGGCGGCGGCATAGGTCACCGGATAGCCGTGCTTGATGAGGGCCGGAATCAGCACCGTGCCAATGGCAAAAGTGGTTGCCACCGAGGAGCCGGAAACGGCGCCAAAAATCATGCAGGTCAGCACACAGGTCATGGGCAAGCCACCCTGCACACCGCCAACAATGCTCTTCGCAAATTCAACCAGGCGGCGTGAAATGCCACCGGTTTCCATGATGTTGCCGGCCAGGATGAAGAAGGGGATCGCCGCCAGCGGAAATTTGTTGATCGAGTTGAACATTTCCTTGACGGAAATCAGCATGTGGGCGTCGCTGGCCTGAATGCCCAGAATGGCTGCCAGACCGATGGAGACAGCGACCGAGACGGTGAGTGCAAAGCACAACACCATGGTCGTGAGCATGACGATGGTCATTGTGCGGTCTCCAGTTCAAGGCGTTGCGGATCGATCAGATTGCCGATGATGCCGATGATGGAAAACACGCCACCGACGGGCAGCGCCAGGTAGGCCCAGAACATGGTCACGTTCTCCAGGCCAATCACGGTCTGGACGCGTCCGCGCTGTGCATAGTCCCAGCCCCACCAGATGATGATCAGAATCAGCGAGAGTGCCGCGGCACTGACAAACCAGTCGAGTGCGCGCTTGATGCGCGGTGGGCTCCAGCGGTAAACCACGTCCACACTGACCATGGCACCAAGCCGAAAGGCGGCGGGGATGCCCATGAAGACCATCCAGATCAGGCTGAAGCGGATCAACACCTCGGTCCATTCGGCTGGCTCCTCGAACACAAAGCGCATGACGATCTGGAACAGGCCAAGACTGGCCGCCAGACTCATCATGGCGCAGGCCACCAGCATGGCAAAGCCCGTCGTGTAGCGCTCGATGTCGAGAAAGGTCTTCTTCATGGGCAACCCCAGGGTACAGTAATAAAAAACGCCCGTCGCTCTTGCTCGGCGGGCGTTGACTGCTACCGGCTCGGCAGCATCGTGCGTGGTGGACGTCTATTTGAAATTGCGGATCTTGTCGATATTGGCCTTGCCAAACTGCTTCTCGAACTCGGCATTCACCGGGCCGAGCGCGGCAACAAACTTGGCCTTGTCCACGTTGTCGACCACGCTCATACCCTTGGCGCGCAGGTCTGCCACACCGCTGGCGTCATCGGTGTCAACACGTGCACGGTTCGCTTTGGTTCCCTCTTTGGCAGCGTCCAGGAAAGCCTGTTTATCGGCTGCCGAGAGCTTGTCAAACGAAGCCTTGTTCATTAGGAAGATGCAGGGTGAATAGACGTGACCGGTCAGGCTCAGGTGCTTTTGTACCTGATCAAACTTGGCTGACATGATGACCGACAGCGGATTTTCCTGACCATCGACCGTGCCTTGTTGCAGCGCGGTGAAGACTTCAGCGAAAGCCATCGGTGTGGTCACAATGCCAAAGCCCTTGTAGGCCGCCACGTGCACCGGGTTTTCCATGGTGCGCATCTTCAGACCCTTGAGGTCATCCGGCGAGTTCACAGCGCGTTTGCTGTTGGTCATGTGGCGAAAGCCGTTTTCGGCCCAGGAAAGCGCCTTGAAGCCCTTGGAGTCAAACTTGCCCAGCATCTCCTGCCCGATCGGGCCGTCCAGCACCGCACGGGCATGGGCCTTGTCGCGGAACAGGAAGGGGATGTCAAGAATCTTGGCGTCGGGCACAAAATTGGGCACGGGTCCGGTTGAGGAAAAGGTCAACTCCTGTGTGCCGAGTTGAACCGACTCGATGGACTCGCGCTCGCTACCGAGTGAAGCGTTGTAAAAGGTCTCGATCTTGTAGCGTCCGGCCGTGCGTTTCTCGATTTCCTTGGCGAAGACGTCAATCGCCACGCCCTGATGTGAATTCTGAGCGGTCGAGATGCTGATTTTCATCTTGGTCTGTGCCGATGCGGACGCGACCAGACCGGCGGCCAGCGCCAGGCTCAAAAACAACTTGGAAAGCTTCATGGGAATCCTTAAATTAATCAACCCTGCATTATGCAGAGACAGGGAGCTTGACAGCATTGGGGTTTTCGCGCACATAGTCGCGAATGATGGCCTCGAAATCGGTGTCGGCCAGCAAACCAAGTTGCGCAGCGCGTGTCGCGCGAATCTGCGCCGGCCAGTTGGTAACAATGCGGGCGATCGCCGGATCAGGTGTCCAGTCAATCAGGTCGGTCGCGGCTTGGCCGGCGACCCGGCCCAGTGCCTCGGCCATGGCCCCGGCCGTGGTCTGGATGGAGGGCAAATTGACGGCGCTGCGTGCTCCCCAATCGGCATCTGAAGTTTGCGCCGCACAAAGCAGGCCTTCGATGGTGCGTGCCGGTGACGACAAGGCGACGGCTGTCTCCGCTGGCACCGGACAGCTAGCGCGCAGGCCGGACAGCGGTTCGCGGATCATGCCACTCAAAAAGCTGGATGCCGCGCCATTGGGTTTGCCCGGGCGCACGCTGACCGTCATGAGCCGCAAATTGCGGCCCTGGATGAAGCCCTTGCGGGCGCAGTCGGCCACCAGTTGCTCCGCCATGAACTTTTGACAACCATAGCTGTTCTGCGGTGTTGGCAGGGTGTTGTCCTCGATCGTTGCGGGCAGCGGTTGCTCAGGTGAGTTGCCGAAGACGGCGAGCGAACTGGCAAACACCAGCATGGGTCGGCTGTTCAGAGCACGGCACGCATCAAGCAGAGCGCGCGTGGCGTCAAGGTTGCTGCGCATGCCAAGATCAAAATCGGCTTCGCATTCGCCACTGACCGCCGCTGCCAGATGAAAAATGATGGCGGTTTGCGGCTTGAGCATCGCCGATCTGCCAGCCTCGTCCTGCAGCAGCGCATTGAGATCACCGGTTAGCGCCGTGACGCGCGGGTCGCTCAGGAGTTCTTGCGGCGGAGCCGCGCGGTCTACCAGCGTCAGCCGGGTCAGGGGGGAGGGCGCTGCGCCGGCCCGGGCCAGTTGGCCGAGGCCAAGCAGGGTGCGCGCCAGGCGAACGCCGAGGAAACCGGCGCCACCGGTGATGACGATCTCCATCATCTACATGCCGGCGTAATTGGGACCACCACCGCCCTCGGGCGTGACCCAGACGATGTTTTGCGTCGGATCCTTGATGTCACAGGTCTTGCAGTGCACGCAGTTGGCGGCATTGATCTGCAGGCGGTCTGTGCCGTCATCGTTCTTCATGAACTCATAAACGCCAGCCGGGCAGTAGCGCTGCTCGGGGCCGGCAAACTTGGCCAGGTTGACCGCCACCGGTACCGCGTCGTCCTTCAGCGTCAGGTGCGCTGGCTGGTTCTCTTCGTGATTGACATTGCTGATATAGACGCTGGAGAGGCGGTCAAAGGTCAGTTTGCCATCCGGCTTGGGATAGTTGATCGGCGTGCACTCTGCTGCCGGTTTGAGATAGGCATGGTCGGGCTTGTCGCGATGGATGGTCCAGGGCATATGGCCCTTCAGACCGAACTGCTCGAAACCATTCATCAGGGAGCCCACGGTCAGGCCATACTTGAACCAGGCCTTGAAGTTGCGGGATTTGTTCAACTCCGTGTAGAGCCAACTGTCTCGGAAGGCTTGCGGATAGGCGCTCAATTCATCGTGCTGGCGCCCGCCGGTGACGGCTGCATAGGCAGCTTCAGCGGCCAGCATGCCGGACTTCATGGCGGTGTGGCTGCCCTTGATGCGGCTGACGTTCAGGAAGCCCGCGTCACAGCCTATCAGGGCGCCACCGGCAAACACGGTCTTGGGCAACGACATGATGCCGCCAGCGGTGATGGCACGTGCGCCGTAGGCGAGACGCTTGGCGGGTTTGAGACCCTTGTCTTCGCCTTCCAGGTAGTAGCGGATATTGGGGTGGGTCTTCCAACGCTGGAATTCCTCAAACGGGCTCAGGTAGGGGTTGGCGTAGTTCAGGCCGGTAATGAAACCCATGGCGATCTTGTTGTCTTCCATGTGGTACAGGAAGGAGCCGCCATAAGTGCTGTCGTTCATCGGCCAGCCAGCGGTGTGCACCACCAGGCCCGGCTCATGACGCGTCGGGTCGATTTCCCACAACTCCTTGATGCCCAGCCCGTAGGACTGCGGGTCACAGCCTTCATCAAGTTTGAATTTGGCAATCAGTTGACGACCGAGGTGGCCGCGCGAACCTTCGGCAAAGATCGTGTACTTGGCCAGCAACTCCATGCCGATCTGGAAGTTCTCACCGGGCTCGCCGCTTTTCTCCACGCCCAGATTGCCGGTGGCAACGCCCTTGACGGCGCCCGCTTCGTTGTAGAGGATTTCCGCAGCGGCGAAGCCCGGAAAAATTTCTACCCCCAGCGCCTCGGCTTGGGTCGCCAGCCAGCGCGTCAAGGCACCCAGACTGATGATGTAATTGCCATGGTTCTGGCTGCATTGGGGCAGCAGGAAGTTCGGTGTGCGGTAGCCCGTTGTTTCACTCAGAAACATCATGGCCTCGTCGGTCACTGGCTGATTCAGCGGCGCGCCAAGCGCTTTCCAGTCAGGAAACAGTTCATTGAGCGCGATCGGATCCAGCACCGCGCCGGACAGAATGTGGGCCCCCGGTTCCGCGCCTTTTTCCAGAACGACAACCGAGATGTCCTGCCCCTTTTCAGCGGCCAGTTGCTTCAGACGAATGGCAGTGGAGAGTCCACCGGGGCCGCCGCCGACGACGACGACGTCATACTCCATCGCTTCACGTGGGCCGAACTGATTCAGAATTTCCTGATTGGTCATGGTTTAACTCATCTGATAATGGCAGCATGGTCCTGGCAACAGGTCCACGGCCGTTGATTGTCGAACGCGAGACTGATTTTATGCGTTCAATCGACATAATCGAACGATCGTTTCTTCTACTCTTGGAGGCTTTTCAAATGGCTTACAGCATGGATCTCTCGGGCCGGGTGGCCTTTATTACCGGGGCTTCCAGTGGATTGGGTGCCCAGTTCGCCCGTACGCTGTCGAGTGCCGGCGCGGCTGTTGTGCTGGCGAGTCGGCGCGTGGACAAACTCAAGGACCTGCGCGCCCAGATAGAGGCCGAGGGTGGTGACGCCCATGTGACAGAGCTCGATGTGACCAGCCTGGACTCCATCAAGTCGGCAGTGGCCCATGCCGAAACCGAAGTCGGCTCGATTGACATCCTGATCAACAACTCGGGGGTCAGCACAACGCAGCGAATCCAGGATGTGGCCGAAGAGGATTTTGACTTTATGTTCAACACCAACGTCAAGGGGGCGTTCTTTGTTGCGCAGGAAGTCGGCAAGCGCATGCTGGCGCGTGCCAAAGGGGCGGCGCCCGGCACCTACACCGGGGGGCGCATTGTCAATATCGCATCGATGGCGGGTTTGCGGGTGCTGCCGCAAATTGGCGTCTATTGCATGAGCAAGGCGGCAGTCATACAGATGACGAAGGCGATGGCGCTGGAGTGGGGCAAGTTTGGCATCAACGTCAACGCGATTTGCCCTGGTTACATCGATACGGAAATCAATCACCGGCATTGGCAGACAGAGCAAGGCAAGAAATTGATGCAGATGCTGCCACGCAAGCGCGTTGGCCAGGTCAAGGATCTGGACGCGCTTCTGGTCATGCTGTGTTCCAACGAAAGCCACTTTATCAACGGTGCCGTGATAGCAGCCGACGATGGCTTTGCCGCCTGAAGTGGAGCAGAACGTCTGGCCAAGGGCTTACACAGATGAAGATTGAAATTCCCGAGCGCAAGAAGCTGGTGTTCGAGATGCATATTCCTATTCGCTGGGGCGATATGGATGCCATGAATCATGTCAATAACACGACCTATTTTCGTTATCTGGAGACCTGTCGCATCGACTGGATGCAGTCTATCGGTTGCAAGCCCGACGCTCAGGGTGAGGGCCCTGTCATCGTCAACGCTTTTTGCAACTTCTACAAACAGCTGGAGTACCCGGGCCAGGTGCTGATGAAGATGTATGTGAGTGACCCGGAGCGCACCACCTTCGAGACCTGGGGCACGATGGAAAGGTCGGATCAACCCGGCGTGATTTATGCCGCTGGTGGTGCCACCACGATCTGGGTTGATTTTCCGAACCAAAAGGCCAAGACCCTACCCGACTGGATGCGCTTGATCGTCAGCTGATCCGTCGGCGAAGTTAATGCTGCAACCGAAACCGGTTGCCACGGAAGCTGAAGGTGGAACTCTTGGCACCGATTTCTTCGAGCGTCACTTCCGGCGCCGCCAAACTGCCTTGTGGCAGGACCTGGTTATTGACGAGCAGCAGGCGCTGACCCGGATTGTCTGAATAGACGGCGCCGGTGATGGTCAGTGCCGGAATCTGACGGCGAATATCGTCTGAGAGTTCAGCAAGCAGCGGGGCAGCGGCAGGCAAGGGCGGCGCGCCGGCTGTGGCCTTCGGGGTGGCTGAAGCGGGGGCAGTCGTTGCCGGTATTGTTGCGACGGTTGGCGCAGGCGCTGGCGGGGGTGTAGCGGCAAGTGCTGGCGCCTGCTGTTGAACCGGGGTCTGCACCGTCGCTAGGGCTTCGGGCGGACGAACGACGGGTGCTGGTGCTGGCTTTGTCGCAGTGTGATCCGGCACGAGACGTGGCGTTGAATCCGGCGCTGCTCGCCCTAGCCACAGCGCAACTGCCATCGCACCGAGCAGGAGCGCGGCGCCGCCCGCAATCAGGATCAGTTTGCTACCCGGGGTACGTGTTGTTGCACCGGAGCCCGCCAACTGGCGCGCATACAGGCCAGGCACCACGCCACGCTCGCGTTCGGCGTCGGCCCGCTTCAGTGCATCGAGGATGTAGGACATGGGTTTATCTTGGCGCGGGTTGCAGTCGCACCGGGTTCATGCCGGTGGCACTGTCGAGTTGCATGAAGGTCATCGGGCCGGGTTGCCCATCGGCCTTGAGACCCTGGGAGCGCTGGAAGGTTAGCACCCGTTCGCGCAGGGCAGCGTCGAGAATTCGGGGCCCCGTCGCAGGAAAAGGCGCCGCCACAGCTTCCAGCCGATCGAGCTGAGTGCCAAGATGCTCAACGGCGCCGCCGCTGCTGCCATCACGCAGTTCGGGGCGATAG
>Ga0194063_10000105_pt1 | contig 57022 bp, 42 predicted proteins | sample SepL3720m_MetaG_FD_155459 | JGI IMG/M metagenome (GOLD analysis project Ga0194063, IMG submission 155459) | Anoxic zone freshwater microbial communities from boreal shield lake in IISD Experimental Lakes Area, Ontario, Canada - Sep2016-L373-20m | ecosystem: Environmental > Aquatic > Freshwater... | reverse complement strand
ACATAATTTAGTGTTCAGTCTCCTGTGATTATGATATCATAATTCTTTTTGAATTCTTCTAAATTTTGATCCATAGTATCATTTAAAAATCAGATTTTAATTAAATTTTTGTATTCAAATCAATCTATCATATGAGTATCCCCTATTGTATCTCACAATAAAATAATATTTTTTTTGTTCTTTATGTCTTTGTAAAATGGAAGGTTAAATAATATCTGAGCATCTTTGTTGAAACTGTGAATTATAGGCTTTTGAATATCTACGGCATTTCCATCTCGATCTCGATGAAATGTATTGGAAACTATATGGATATTTTTGTATAATTTATTGAAATTTTTTAGATATCGATATATACCATCATAACCTAGTCATGATGCTGACAAAATAACAAGTGGAATATTATACTCGTTTAATAGATCAAACAATCACAAAGATCATTCTCTAAATTCAATATTATCTGATTTCATAGCTTTTTGGATATCTTCTTTTTTTAGTCAGGAATCTATAAGTAATTTAAAATGTTTAGTCCATCGCTCGAGCATAGATTTTTTTTTGCTTTCCATATCTACCTTGGGATCGATTTCTATAGCATGATAGAAATCAAACAAAGTTTGTGCTTTGGCTGGATAATCAGATGTAAGGTACTTTTCATCACGAAGAATCGAAAGTAATGAAGATCTAGATTTACCCTTTACAACTGCCTTTGTAATTGTTCTATCAAAATCTGAAATAAACCAAAGATTGGAGCTTCCATCTTGAATTATATGAGATATTTGTAAATCTAATTTTTTTGGATCTGTAATGATTATATTTTCCATGCAAAATTATAGAAAATAAAAGATTTATAATAATGCTAGATATTTGGATTGAATAATCAATAAAAAATATGCCTCCCTTTAAAAAAGGGAGATGCCGAAGGCAGAGGGATTTAAATCCTCCGTCACAGAGTACTCCGTGAGACCTCCTTTACCCTTCATTCTTCAGGACAAGCAGAAGGAGGACAAAAAAAATAAGTTTTTTGTCACATATTTAGATTTGTATCGTATAAAGAGGTATAGAATTTAATTTTAATTTTGTTCCGCAATGAAAAAAGTAGTGCTAGCATTCCTTATTGAAGATCAAATTAATACCGTAGCGGATAGGTACAGGAGAGATATTTTATGTTTAAAATACAATAAAAGTTAAATATAATCCATGTGATGAGGCTGCGGTATAATAAAATTCCGTAGCCTTTTTTTTATTTGAAGGCCTAGATTATTTTAATTATTAATTACAGAAAATGGACAGTGACAGTTTGAAGAAAATTTGAATAAAGAGGATTTTGAGTTATATATGGAAAAAGTATATGACCGAAAAAATTTATTTTGTTTTATTATTTATTAGTAGGATTGCAGTAGCCTTTGTGGGTATATTACCTGCTTTATATTACAAAAAAATCATAGATCTGATTTCATGATTTTTGCAATGAGATAAATCAAATATAACCGCACAAGCGATTGGAATACTTTTTATAATATTATGGATAAAAATTATATGAGTATTTACCTACAGAGTTTCAGATTTTTTGATTATAAATTTATCTCCAAATATAATGAGGAAAATTTATCTTGAGACATTTGATTATACCCAGAGACATTCATTTAGGTTTTTTGCAAATAATTTTACATGATCTCTTATAAAGAAAATTAATAAGTTCGTAGGTGCTTATGACAATATTACAGATATATTGGTTTTTGATATATCATCAGTTTTGTTCAATTCTATTTTTGTAATCATAATAGTAGCACAAGAAAATATACTTTTATCTTTGATATTTATTGTATGGATTGTTGTATTTATAATAGTTCAATACTTTCTATATAGATGGAATTATCCTTATGAAGTATATGTAAATTGAATCGACTCAAAATTATCGTGAGTATTATCAGATACTATAACAAATAATTTTAATATAAAAACTTTTGCAAGTTTACATAGAGAGATAAAAATATTTGATGAAATAGTTTCTTTGCGAAGAAATAAAAGCAAGATAAAACGATATAGATGAATGCTAATATGGTCTATAACATGACTAATGATGGTATGACTTGAATTTATAATATTCTATTTTGCAATAAAACTACGAGATAAAAATCTGATTACGATATGAGTTTTTGTATTGTTACAACTATATGTATTTAGGATTATGGATCAGATGTGGTCTATAAGCAATGTATTTAGGCATCTATATAAATCATTTGGCGAGATGTCTGAAATGATGGAAATATTGGATCAAGAGCATGAAGTAAAAGATTTAACTACTGATAAGCTAAAAGTTGAAAGTTGAAAGATTGAAATTGATAATATAAATTTTGCTTATGCAGATTGAAAAAATATTTTTGAAAATTTGAGTTTAAAAATAAAACCTGGAGAAAAGATAGCGATAGTATGACAATCATGATCTGGTAAAACTACGATAGTAAAATTATTGTTCAGATTCTTTGATATTCAATCATGAGACATATTGATTGACTGACAAAATATAGCTAATGTGACACAAGAATCATTGAGATGATCAATATCTATGGTAGCTCAAGACCCTATACTTTTCCACAGAAGTTTAAAAGAAAATATTTGTTATGGAGATCCTCATGCTACGACAGAACAAATAATTGCAGCCTCTAAAATGGCTAGATGCCATGAGTTTATAATGTCTTTGAAAGATGGCTATGATACACTAGTGGGTGAGAGATGAATAAAACTTAGCTGATGAGAAAGACAGAGGGTGGCTATAGCTAGAGCGATACTTGAGAATAAAAGAATTATAGTATTAGATGAAGCAACATCAAGCTTAGACTCTGAATCTGAAAAACTTATTCAAGATGCGATGGATGAAGTACTGAGAAATAAAACCGCTATAGTGGTTGCTCATAGACTATCTACAATCATGAAAATGGACAGAATTATAGTGATGGAGAAATGAAAAATAATAGAAAGCTGAAGCCATAAGGAGCTTTTGGCAAATACAAATAGTATGTATAAAAAATTCCGAGATATTCAGAGTTGATGATTTATAGAATAGAAGTTGCAAGAAAAAGGAGTGAACGGATGTTCCTCCTTTTTTTTATTGGATTTTAAATATGGAAAGTTTATATTGTTTAGTTATCGGGATTTAGTTCAGATGGCTAGCCCCGCCATTGCGGGGTAAAAATGCTGTACAGTTTATGTCTATCTTTTCATTTCATATTTAGATTACAGGGTGTAGTTCAGATGGCTAGAATGCAAGGCTGGGGGTCTTGAGGTCGTGGGTTCGAGTCCCACCACTCTGAAAAATTCAGTACATAGATTTCAAACAAAATAAAATATAGGTCATGGGCTCGCCACGGAGTACTCCGTAGTTCAGTCCCACCACTCTGAAAAATTTATCACAGTAAATACTGTGATTTTTTGTTTAGAAAAATTATAAAGGTAAAATAATATTTAAAAAATTTTGTATAATTTTCGGCTAGTTCAATGTGATATTAATTTGAAACAATATCATCAATATAGATTTTCTTCAAATTGATTTTTTCAAAACCAGATATATAATGGTCTGTTTAAGTAATAATATGTATTCATCAACATTTCACATTTTATTTTACCATCATTTAATCGTCGATTATTCCAGTTTAGATGTGTCCGTTTATCCATATCTGACATTCATGGATTTATATAATCTCTATTGCTCCGTCACATAATTCGTGGGGTATAGTTTCTATGAGTAGTCATAATTATAGCATTTTTTTCTAATATATAATCCAAATTTTTTATTGAATAATATTCTTCTTTGTTTATTAGAGGTACATTTCTAACTGCGACATATCATAGATAATGTACTGCATTTCAAGCACAGAATATAAATACAAATAATATTCATACAAATTTTAATCAGATTTTTTTTCATATATTTATAATTTCTATCAGTGCATATGTAGCAAACAATATTACAAATATATCCAAAAATACTAGTGTTCTATTGAAATTTACTAGAGAAAATAATATCCAAATTACTCACAATCAATATCATATAAGCCACAAATCTATTTTTTTTCTTTTGATCTGTATAAACAATCACCGTAAGCTAAATACAATTATAGGTCGTTGTAATTTTATATAATTTAATATATTTATAAAATCTCATCATAGCGATTCTCATCACATTGAATTACCAACTGCCTTGATTGCTTCTGGCATTATACGGTTCCACAAAGGAATATACATCAACAGAGCCAATATTCATGCTATAAATAAATATAATATTTCTTTCCATGGAAATTTTTTAGTTCAAATCCGTTGATATAAAAATCATATAGCTAATATTCCTCATGTGAAAATTGCTGTATGTCTATGCAATAAAATCAAAAGAAAAAATAAAAAACTCTGAAAAAATAATTTTTTCTTTTCTCATAAAATTAAAATTAAAATCATAAAACTGATAGCTATTGCTTGTTTAAAATAATTCCACCAAAAAACTTCATACTGAACTATCGATGTCCAATATAGCAATGCAACGAGCAATCCAACTTCTGGTTTTTTATTGGATTTAAAATAAAAAAATAATAATAGTCATGGAATTAAATTTATGATTCATATACCTCGAGTCAATAATCGATCAAAAGATATTCATATTTGGTGCAAAAATGCTGCTATAATTCATAGAAGTGGTTCGTGTCTTACTCGTCCTGGAAGTAAACTAAAATCTAGATGAGATAAAACTTTTATATAACTATTGAATATTTCTTTGTACATACCAGGATCATAACCAAGTGGAATATCAGAATATACAAAATATCATAATCTATAAAGTCAGATTATAAATCATAGAATAAGGAGAATCCGTATGATATTTTTTTTTATTAGTTTGAGAAATATTTTCATATCATTTTTTAGGATGTATAAATTTTATTATTTTTATTCTTTTATTTTCAAAACACAATTAAAAAATAATATATTTTCCATTAAATAAAATGTCACATTAAATTTGCTTTTTTTATAAAAATGGGCTATTATTTTGTAGATTTATTTTAAATTTAAATCAAGATGAAAAACAACAAAACAAAAAATCTTTATGAAGATTTGCATGGACTAAATACTTTTTTGTATTTATATTGTGATTAACTAGTGTGTTTTTTACTTATGCATACGTAATGATAGATAATAACGTTGATAATGCAGTACAGGTAATCAAGAAAATTGTTCTAACTTCAGATGGTACAGACACATGAATAACATGAATTGTATTGGATTGAACGAGCGGAAATATAACAATATGACAACAAAACTGGGCATTTGGATATGGATCTGTCTCTATGTGAAGAGGTAGTTATTCGTCATGAAATGCTAGTCTATCAGTTGGTTACTGATCTTATGCATGATGAAGCCATTCTTTAGCTGTATGACGAGAATCTTCTACTTTTTGAACAAATTCTTTTGCTATAGGAAATGCTAGTAAAGCCTATTGACGAAATTCTATAGCTATGGGAGAAAACACCAAAGCTTACTGAAGAAATTCTATAGCTATGGGAGAATCAAATATTGCTACATGATCAGATTCTACAGCTATGTGATGATGAACTACTGCCTATTGAGATTATTCTACTTCTATGGGAAGATCTACATACGCTTTTGGATATGGTTCTACTTCTATGGGAGAAAATACAAATGCTTATTCAAGAAACTCTGTTGCTATGGGTTATAATTCATATGCTGGTTGAATTGCTTCTGTGGCTATGTGACGATTCTCTTATGCTATGTGATATGTATCTACAGCAATGGGTATAAGTACGAGAGCTTATTGAACATGATCTGTTGCTATGTGAGATAATACAAGAGCATATGGATATGGTGCTGTTGCTATGGGAAGAAATACAATAGCAAGTTGAGAAAATTCTACTGCTATGTGACAAAATACAAAAGCACTTTGATCAGAGTCACTAGCTATGTGATGGTACACGGAAGCTAGTTGATTTTCATCAACTGCTATGTGACAATGAACTAAATCTATTTGAGACCTCTCTACTTCTATTTGATATTTTACAAATGCTTATTGATATGGTTCTACGTCTATGGGAGAGTCAACAAATGCTTATTGAAATAATTCTACTTCTATGTGACAATTCACAACAGCATATGGATATGGTTCTGTAACTATGGGTTCTGGAACTAGAACAAATTGAAACGCTTGTCTTGCTGCATGATACGGTACAATAGCTGATGGACATCATTCGGTTGCTATGGGTTATCTGACAGATGCTATATGAATAAATTCTTTTGCTATGTGAGAAGATACAAAAGCTTACTGAAATAATTCTTTTGCTATGTGACAACTTTCTGAAGCACGTGGTTTCATATCTATAGCAATGGGAGATTATGCTATTGCTAGTGGAGCAGTATCAACCGCAATGTGAATGGCTACTCATGCCTATTGAAATTATTCTACTGCTATGGGAGCATATACAACGGCGTATGGATATGGTTCTACTTCCATGGGAGAATCCACTAGTGCTTATTGAAATAATTCATTAGCTATAGGTATGTTTAATTTGTGATTATCTAACAGTCTATTTGAAATATGAATGTGAACAGCATGAAGTCCTTTCAATGCATTTACTGTTTTGGATAATTGAAAAATAGGTATATGAAATTCTAATCCTATAGAAAAACTCGATGTAAACTGAGCTATAAAAATAGGTAATACTTCATCTTCATGTACGTGAAGTAATCAATGAACTCTAAAATTAAATTGAACATGATTACAATTCTGTAATTGAACAAATCGAAAAACAGTTGTATTGGAATAATACAAATTCCCAATAATTTTATTTATGTGAAAATATCTTTATGAAATATTTCATGGGCATAATCAAAAAAAATGTCGTGCTTGGTAGTCTGATTTTCTTTATATGATTAACAGTTGCTGTAAGTTTAAGATTTTCTAATAATATATTATCACTATTCCCAACTATACAAACCTGACAATCAATTGTACATTTCAATACTGCATGAAATAATTTCGGTGGTGTAATATATCTAGATTGAATAGAAAATATAACTGGAGATGGTGTATTTTTAACATGAAGTAATATTAATTGTAGTAAAAAAATGAAATGAATATATTTCAACAATCAAAGATGAAAAAGGTTTTGGCCGTTAGATCAAGCAAGTTTGGTAAAATTACAAAGTATGGATAGTTCTTATAGTAATCTAACAATTTCTTGATGATTTTATACAAATTGTGCTAGTTGACGAAACTCAACAGCAGTTGCATGACAGATTACTCATAACTGGAGATGAAAAATATTTAAGCTGATTGCTGGTGTACAAATGAATACTAATAATACGTATACTCTTTCTTATTCAAATTCTTTACAATATACGTGATGAATATTGAGTGGTAAAATATTTGATAACTATTGATGAATAGCAAATATATTTAGTACTTGATCTCAAGGTTTTCAAACTTGAAGTGATATTATTATTACTTGATCATCTCCCCAAACAGTTATACAAAATAATGTATGATGAGGATGATGAGCTAGTATTGTAAAAGATATTTGTAAATATAGTTCAACGAAGAAAAATTTACCAGGAGCAAATGATGATTGAGTAGATTTTTCACCAAGCTACTATGATAAAACTTGTTGAATTCCTCCTAGTTTACAATCTGACAATACTATAGTAGATTGAAATATAGAATGATCATCATATTCAGCAGAACTTAATAAAGCATATCTTTATGCTTATAGAGCAGCTATAACTACTGTATGAGACATCAATAGAGCTGATATGATGTGATTATTATTAAGAAAACATATGGCAAAAATGATTTCTCAATATGCTATAAATGTACTTAAAATGACACCAAATGAAGATATACAGTGTAATTTCACAGATATGTGAGATGAAGATATTGAAATGCAGGAATCTGCTAAGACAGCTTGTCAACTATGATTAATGTGATTAAAATCTGATTGAACACCTAGCGATAAATTCAAACCAAAATGAATAGTAACAAGAGCACAATTTGGTACCGCTTTATCAAGATTATTATATTGAAACACTCATAATGCTGCAGATAGTAAGAATTGGTATTGATCACATTTGAAGGCATTAAGAAGTAGTGGAATAATGAATAATATATCCAAACCATCTATAAGTGAAAAAAGATGATATGTAATGCTTATGCTTATGAGAGCTTGAATACCTAAAATATAAAAAAAATATCAGCCTGAAACAGACCGATATTTTAAATTTCTTAATAATGTGATTAGCTTACCTCTACTCTCCAACCGAGTCTTCCATTTTGGATCCAAAGAGGAAACTGGGCAAATGGTTTAGGTAGGTCTTTTCCTTCCTTTACAGCGGAATCAGTCAATGCTACAAGCCACTTACCAAAAGATTCGAACCAAGCGATATCTGCTTTTTGATTCAAATGAAATGTTGTAAGCAGACACCAATTGATTGCAAAATCCAAAGCCTCTTCCATAGAAATAATTTGTAATGGATAACAGATATACATATTACCATCATTCCCCTGATGAACATGAGTATCAGAGGCAATTAGATCTAAGATTGTGGATGGTGACGATTCATGAATCATTAACTCAATATTCTCATCAGGAATTTTCTTACCGAATGCTTGGTAAAATTTTTCTGGATCCAATTGAAATTCAGATTTATTCCTTTGTAGAAAATCAATCTGAAAATCTTGAATGAGTCTACCGTCTTTGTTATAGACGTAAATTATCTTCAACATAGATATGGGTTTGAGAGTTTGTCTTTATTGACATTTGTGTTTTTATATATTTTCTATGTGTTTTCAAGTTAAAATTTAATTTCTCGTTGGAATTGAAAATGATTTGATTAAAAGATATTAAGATATAAAGGAGATTGCCACGTCGTTTCACTCCTCGCAATGACAGTGATTTGTGACCTTATAAACCTTAGACTTTATGACTTTATAGACTGTATTTATGTTTGAACTTAAATCATCATACTCCCCTGCTGGAGACCAACCAAAAGCAATCAAAGAAATCAAAGAAATTTTTGAATCTGGAAAATCAAAAATAACTTTACTATGAGCTACCTGAACTGGTAAGACTTTTACGATGGCAAATATAATACAACACATACAAAAACCGACACTTGTAATATCACACAATAAGACTCTAGCAGCCCAGCTAGCAACTGAGTTTAAAAACTTTTTTCCAAACAATGCTGTCCATTATTTTGTATCATATTTTGATTACTATCAACCAGAATCTTATCTACCAGCTCAGTGATTGTATATAGAAAAAGAGGCAACAATAAACCAAGAGATAGAGATGTATAGACTCGCAACTATGGCTTCATTACTAAGTAGAGATGACGTAATTGTAGTAGCTTCTGTTTCATCACTTTATGGTTTAGGACAGAAAAGATTTTTTGAAGAAAACTGTTTGCAGTTGAAAATAAAGACTGAATATAAATTTAAAGATCTCAAAAGAAAGCTTCTCCATATGCAATATAAGCCAGTAAATGGAAAGATTGAACATGGTATGTTTGATGTAAAAGGTGAAACGATAGATATTTTTTCAAGTACTGAAAAATTTTTGTATAGATTACATTTCAATGAAGATGAACTAGAACTTATAGAACTTAGAGATAGTTTTACATATGAATATAAATGAAAAGTAGATAAGATAACCGTTCGACCAGCATCACAATTTATTCAAGATTTGTCAGACTTAGAAAATATTTTGAAACAAATGGAAGCAGAAAAAGAAACTAGAGTAAAAGAATTTGAAAAAAAATGAATGCTTGTGGAAGCAGAAAGAATCAAAAAAAGAGTAGAATATGACATCAGAATGATAAGAGAGACATGATTTGTAAATGGTATCGAGAACTACTCTCTTTACTTTGACAAAAGGACTCCTGGTCAGCCACCAAATACACTTTTTGATTATTTTCCAGATGATTTTTTGATGATTATAGATGAGTCTCATATGACTCTTCCACAATTGCAAGCCATGCCATCTGGAGATAGAGCAAGGAAAATAAATCTGATTAAATACTGATTTAGATTACCATCTGCAATAGATCATAGACCTATTAATTTTGGAGAACTTGAAAATAAACTTGATCGAGATAAGGCAAAAGCTGAAAAATCAAAATCAAAAATGAAAATCAAAAAAGAACTAGATAGAAAAGAAGAAAGATTGGAAACCAATATAGAAGTACTTGGAGAAACATACGAAGAATTGAAAAAAAATTTATGATATGAAGACAACTTGAGCTCTGATATATTCAAAAAACATTTGGATGCGAAAACGATTTTCTTGTCAGCTACACCAGCTGAATACGAGCTTAGTATTTCAGATAAAATAGTAGAACAGATTATTAGACCTACATGACTACTTGATCCTATCACATATATATATCCAAAATCTGGTGATTACAAATGACTTGTAGCTAGTCTAGATAGATTATTGAAACAAAGGCCCCACCTATCAGAATTTATGGATGGTTATAGTATAAAAGATTGATTAGAAGAAGTTTTTGGTGAATAAAACAATACTTGACATTTTATAGTAAATACTTATAAGATAAGTATGTGTTTTATAATTAAAAACTATTAAATGAAACTATGAGATTATCCAGAACGAAATGAAACGGTAATTGATGAAAAATTATTTAAAGAACGAGAAGAAAGCTTACCTGAAAATATTAAAAAAGTAAAAGATGCAAAAGCATATTTCATCGATTTAACACAAAAAGCAACTCAACTCCATGCTGAACCAAATAATATACAAGATATAAATACTGGTTATATCTATATATTGTCTGAATGTATTGCATTCGCAGAAAATAAAAGACTCTTAAATGATAAAATCAAGGAATGAATCAATGACCAGATTTATAATAAAATGACTATGAACTGATGATATAAAGGCACGATAGGTATTGCCGAAATGTTGGTTTCTGTGTTTTTTGATCCAGAAAAACATGATGATATAAAATCTAATCCAAAAATATGATCTATTTATATGACTAGAGATGCTCGGGAACAAGCATACAGAATATGTGGCTATGTACTAAAATATCTGGAATGATATGCAAAAGATCATAGATTGGGAAAGAAAACAAAAAAAGAACTTGTAGAAATTTTGTGATAAAATAATTAACAGATAAAAACTAGAATGAATTTAGAAGAATCAAAAACACAATAAACATAAAAAACAAAAGGCTATGTTAAATGCATATTTTGATGGCAGTGACCTTATAATTTCATTTTATGGTGTAGACTTTGAGATCGTCGTAGAAGAATATATCTATCCTGGATCAAAACAGATTAAACAATTGTTAAGGGATATTGATTATTCTGACGACTCATTGAGGACAAAATTAAAAATAAAGTCTCTCATCTGGCAACTCCGTGAAATTTTAAGAGAAAAGCTCAATTCAGATTCATCCAGAGATCCGGAATATCAGGAACTGGAAAAACAATATCGTGAAATAAATAATGCCAATGAATTTTTCTTCCTGGGAATACAAGCCAAAGAAAATGGTATTGCAAGTTTACACGGTAGTGTTGATAGTCCAATCTCGCAGATGAACTAGACAAAATAAATTTAAATAAAATAGGTGGATTTTTCTGCCTATTTTTTTTGTTTAAATTTTTTGACAAATATCTACATTATAACTATAATATAATCGTTTATAATTTTTTTAGGAAATGGAAGAAATCAATAATAAAAGCAGTAAAGCTCCTAATAAAAGAAAATTAAAAGAAAAAGACTTGATAAATAATCTATCTGATAATGATGAAACTTTTTGGATTTCAAAATGATTTAAAAAAGTGCCAGATGGAGAAACTTTTGCTGAATGATGATTTAAAAGGGACGATGTTATGATTTTGATAAATATTTTTATGAACATACTTGATGTACAAGAAGATTAAAAACCCTTTTCACAATTTAAAGATACAATCAGCCATTTTATAAGGAATTGAGCTTATGGTTGTTTACACTGAGAAGATAAAAGAAGAAAAAGAACATATTCACAATTTGTATATCTTATAAATAAGATAAATATACTCGATGATGAAAACAAATTGTCTTTTTTGAAAAGATTGGAAGAAATAAAATATTTACATAAACAATGAGAATTTAGCTATAATGAGTGATCCAACTGGATAGAAGTTATGTTTGAAGAAATAAATATTATAGCAAAATAAAACAGAAATAAATCTGACTTATACAAACACATTTAAATAGTGGTTTTTTTGACAAAATCAAAGTTTTTGAATATAATGTTACTGTCTCATCTTTTGACGATAAAAATACACAAAGATGAATAGAAAAAACTTAGATAGAAAATTTATAAGATTTGGTAGCAAGATGTTAATTTTGTTACAGGTTTTTTTGTTATTGTTTATTATATGAGTTAAGGCCGATTATTTGGATTTCACAAAGCAACTAAACACTATGTGAATAGATACAAAACAAATAGAAAGTGGAAATAAAATATCGCGTTATGATTTAGCAAAATTATTAAATACTGTCGAGTGTAAAGATTGTATAAATACTCCCAAAGATATGATATCAAAATATGATAATAAATTTTGGGATGCTTTTCTAAAAATTCCATGAAAAGATTTTGGTGATATATGATATAGATGATGACTATATAAATGAAAAGTATATTACTACTGTGTAGCCTATGTATGAGATAATGAATATATGAGATGATACCCTCTAGAAACCAGTCCTGTTTGCGGTTGAAAATTTTGTGGGGACAAAGATACCACTCAAGCTGAATTCTATCAAGTTATAATAAATCTGAGTGCTAAATACATTTACAACCGTTTCTTGGCTGATTGGAAAGTTATAAAAAAATGGATGGACAATATAAGCAAAGGAAGTTATGCAGACAAATATTTAAATTCTATAGATAGAGACTATATAAGCAAAAATGCCAGTTTAAATAAATCTGGATACCTAGATGATGTTAAATATTTTTCTACATATATGAAATATTGTATGTTTAATATAAAAGCTTGTGGTTTCCAAGAAATATGAAGTATAAAACAAGCTGTTTGGCCTATTGCAGAGCTAAATATATTATTGAATCAGAATATAATAGATTTGCCAATAGCTCAAAAAATTGATGTAGGTAAATTGGTAGATGGACAGACGGTTTTGAATGTTTTATATAAACTTTATAATATAGTAAAATGTGATTTTAATAATGATTATGACTGTGATCTATCTGATAATGCAGGTGACAATTGTCCAAATGCATATAATCCGACACAAACCGATACTGATAAAGATTGAATATGAGATGTATGTGATAGCGATATCGATGGTGATGGCGTATGAAATCCTATATGAATAGTAGATGATAATGGTCGTATAAATATTGGTATGCGAACTACTGGAACAGATCTAACATTGTTTGGAAACAGTACTTGAGATAGTAATAATAAAATATGAATATATATAAATGCTAATAATGTAAAATGAAGTGCTCCTGTAAGTATAAATTTTGATGCTATCACAAAAGGTGAAATAAAAAAAATAAGTCGAGATATGTGAGATGGAACACAAATAGAAGAGACAAAAGTAACTCATACTTTTTTAAATGCATGAATTTATAAAATCACTGCTATCGCCTATTGAAATCCTTGACAAGCCACAGCTAAAATAACATTACTGGTTTGAGAAAATATAAAAAATCAATACTGAATACAAATAATTACAGATAAAATATGATGAGAAAATGACAATGTAGAAGTACTTTTTGATACTAGAAATGTAGGTAATATAGATAAGATTAAATGGAGTTTTGGAGATGGTGCAGAAATATTGAAGTGAGTATGACAAAAATTTAAGAGGATATTGAATAAAAAATGAACATATAATGTAATAGCAAAATGATATAATTGATCTGATTTAAAAGCTATAGCTTCTGTAAATATATGAGCATGAATTTGAAATAGATGAGCTTCTTTGAATTCAAATTCACTCAATCCAAATATATGACAAACTATAAAATTACAAACAAATATTTGGTGATTTGAAAATAGTGATATAAAAACTACAGAAGTAAATCGAGGAGATTGAACAATAGATACAAATGTAAATTTAGTATATCAACATAGTTATAAAGTATGATGAACAAAAAGTATTAGTCAAAAAATTACTTTGAAAGATTGAAGAACAATTACAAATTTTTTGACTATTTTTGTTGTAGATTTGAATATGGCAAATACTTATACATATCTGATAAATCCAAGTAATTTAGTAGCAAATACTTATGATAAAATAAATTTTTCTACTTATATTGTTTGATATGTATTGCCAAATTATCCACTAATAATAAATAAATATAAACAATGAGAAACAAGAATGTTTAATGATATCAAATCACTACCGCAAAAATTTGATTATATTTATAATAAACAATGAGATTATAGTCTAGTATCTAAACTATATATAAATCAATGTATATATATGGAAGCTCAGGCTAGCATATGAATTAAATGAAATGATATGTGTTTTGATGCAATGCTAAATCATACATTATCACAATTTAAATGTGATATGGATAAAGATAACATACCTGATGTATGTGATGATGATATAGATGGAGATGGTTATAAAAATCTCATATGAATTATAAAATATGAAAATCCTGATTGTAGTATATGACCATCAAGTGGAAATAATAATTGAAATTGAAATAATGTAGATATACAATTATTAAAAAAACATATATGAAGTTGTTCACTAGACAATGCATTTCCTATACCAAATCCTGATCAAATGGATCTGAATATGAATGGTATATGAGATGTATTTGAAAATCAAATTTGAATTCTTTTGGGTAATATAGATCCATTGTATGAAAATAATAACGATAGAGATGGAGATGGAATACAAGATGGTATAGATTTTTGTCCCGATTTAGCTGAAAATTATAACTTGTACAAAGATCGAGATTGATGTCCAGAAATATGAGTAGAATTTATTTGTGGATATACCAATATACAACTTCCTATTGAAGATGTTTCTTGTGGTAATGGAGTGATTGACTATGGAGAAACTTGTTACAATTGTCCCAAAGATGTTTGAAGCTGTTCATCTATATGTTGAAACTGAATCCATGAACCTGGTGAGACTTGTACCAACTGTCCCAAAGATGCTTGAACTTGTAATTTAAATTGTGGAAATAATGTGATTGATCCTTGAGAAACTTGTATTAATTGTCCCAAAGATGTTTGAAGCTGTTCATCTATATGTTGAAACTGAATCCATGAACCTGGTGAGACTTGTACCAACTGTCCCAAAGATGCTTGAACTTGTAATTTAAATTGTGGAAATGGTGTGATTGATCCTTGAGAAACTTGTATTAATTGTCCCAAAGATGTAGCAAACTGTGTATCTATATGTTGAAACTGAATCTATGAACCTGGTGAGACTTGTACCAACTGTCCCAAAGATGTAGCAAACTGTTCATCATCATGCTGAAATTGAGTCCAAGAACCTGGTGAGACTTGTACCAGCTGTCCCAAAGATGCAAAGATATGTCCTTCTACTTGTGGTAATAATATTATAGATAGCTGAGAAATATGTACAAACTGTCCTACTGATATTCAAGTCTGCTTTTCTTTATGTGGTAATGGAATTGTAGAAACTGACCTACTTGAACAATGTGATGATGGTAGTAATAATGGACAACCTGGTTACTGTTCAAATTTTTGTACTAATCTCGCATCTTGTGGAAATGGAATTGTAAATACTTGAGAAAATTGTAACAACTGTCCTCAGGATGTGAAATCTTGTTTTTCTTTGTGTGGTAATGGTATAGTAGAAAGCAGTTCATTTGAACAATGTGATGATGGTAGTAATAATGGCAAAGCTGGCTACTGTTCTAATGTGTGTACCAATCTTGCATCTTGCGGAAATTGAATTGTAGATCCTTGAGAAAATTGTAGCAACTGTCCTCAGGATGTGAAATCTTGTTTTTCTCTATGTGGCAATGGAATAGTAGAAAGCAGTTCATTTGAACAATGTGATGATGGTAGTAATAATGGCAAAGCTGGTTACTGTTCTAATGTTTGTACTATATCAAATATAAACCCAAATTTCTGTGGAAACTGAGTTGTTGATCCTTGAGAAAATTGTAGCAACTGTCCTCAAGATGTAAAAGATTGTTTATCTATTTCTAGTTTTGAATGTTTTCAATGTCCATGTTCATTTGTAGATATAGCAAACGATTTATCAAAAAAAGATGCTGTGAGAGCATCTTTATGGGACAAATTATGAAATATTTTATATAGAGTATCTGAATCAAAATCTTTGGATCTTAATATAGATTAGTCTATTCTTTTTCTTCTTCAAATAATCATTTAAAAACTCTCTTATTTTGATTGTCTTTGATTATATTTTCATCTACTATATTTACTATTTTTGCTTTACCAGAATTTTGTTTTGCTCACTTTACTACAGATACCAATGTAAATATAAGACCTATAAGAAGCAAAACTTGAACAAATTTAGCACTTCATGTAACATTTATTCTAGATGTTGCATTGCTAATAACATTTATAGTATCTGTAATACCAAAAAATGCAGTAGTAATCACCCATAACAATCCAAAATTTACTAATGAATTATTTTCTTTGAATCATAAATATGTGATAACAAAATTTTTGAATCTAAAACTACTGTTCCATCAAACCAATGCTCAAAGAGATATAAATATAATAAGCATTGTTTTGAAATAAGATCAAGATACCAATCGTACAGAATATCATTCTAATCATCCCAAAGATGATATCTTTACTATAGGAAAAAATATAAGGAAAAACAAAAGAATAATAAGGTAAATGATAAACAATCTCTGATTTTTGCTATATCTATCAAATTTATGAACCAATTTTGATATAAATCTTTGAATTTTATGATTTCCTTTATTCATTTCTCTTTATGTAAATTATATAAATTGATTTTTCTTTAATGATTTTGGGGTACTTATCAAGTAATTTTATAAACTATAATTAGTATAATCTGCTGATGTAGCAGGAGTAGATGTAGAGTTTGTAGTAGAATTGGGAGTTGTATCGTAATATAGTTGTCCACGATATTGCATATCAGTTTGACTTTGTTTAATTACATCTCCAAGTTGAAATACATATTGTATAAGTTCTCACGATCTATTGAATATACCTCTAGCACTATAATTTTCATATCATTTTACATTCATCCATCTAAATATTAGAGGGAAAATAAACATCAAAACTATTGTGAATATGATACCTATAATCATATATCTAATACTATTCCAAGCTGCCTTGATCTTGTCCTCTTTTCATTGTGAAAATATAAACAAAAATATTGCACGAACAAATGCATAAATACATCATATACAAATTGCTATCACTACAAGCGCCAAAACCGTAAGTATAATGTTTTCTACTGTTGCTTGTTTATCTCACATTTAGCAAAATTAATATATAAACTAATATTTTACAAAATTTAATCTGTAATCAATTTCCTATTTTTTCTCTTCTTTTCTAGGTTTTCTAGTCTTTGTATTTTGAACAAAAAACTTTGAAAATACTTCATCTTTTGTCTGACTAAAAATCATTTTTGCTAGTCTTGAAGATACTTGAGCTCAATTTGCAATGTATGATTTGATTTCATCTACTTTTACATCCAATATGTGATTTAATGGATCATAAGATCATAGAACTGATTTATATCATGATTTTGCAGGCTTTGTATGCTCTGTAAGAACTACTCTATAGAATGGTTTTTTTGTTCTTCAGTGTCTGGATAATCTAATTGTTAACATTTAGAAAAAATTATGAATAAAAATTTGCACATTATTTCAATTTTTCTTTTGAATTATGTGTAGTTTGTTTTTTACATTTTTTACAATACTTTGTAAGTTCTAGTTTTGAAGTAGTTGTCTTGTTTATACTGGAAAAATAGTTTGTTGATCAACACTCTTTACAAACCATTGCAACTGTAATCCTTCATCATTTCTTTTTGGCCATCTTGAATTGAAAAATAAATAGTTAAAATATTTTTTTGAACGACGGAACTTAAATAAGTGAAAACTAACATCTAATATGTAATAATTTGCAAGTAAAATTCAATTCTGAATTTTATTTTACAATTTGGCTCCAAGGAGACTCGAACTCCCGACCTCGTCCTTATGAGAGACGCGCTCTAACCAGCTGAGCTACAGAGCCATATTACAAATTTTTAAATTTCAATGAAATATTAGATTTTAAGTTCGGTGAGGGCGGGATTCGAACCCGCGGGCCGATTTCTCGGCCGACTCGTTAGCAGTGAGCTGACTTCGACCACTCATCCACCTCACCATTTAAAAAAATCAAATCAAAAAAAATTACGCGCTTGATTGTATAAATAATTAATATTGAATTTCAAGTATAAAACCATAAAAAAGTGTCGTTTGTATAAGATTTTTTACCGCATGGAAAATAAAACATTTTCTATTCCCCTAAGATATTACTTAGGACAAGCACCAAAGCTAGGTAAAATAGCTATAAAAAACTGTTTTATATTTTAATCTGTAGTATGGGTGATTTTGAAATGTGATGATGATTGTGAGATGGCTTGGATATTTGATGAGCTCCTAGAGAGGATGTGAATAAAGTTACCGAAGAAGACAGAAAACATATACAAGAAGATGGCCAAAAAGCAAAGCAAGTAGGACAACAAATCAAAAAAGATAAAAAAATAAATAACGATATGGCTAATTTTTTGTGATATTTGTTAAAATCATTGAATAATGATAAAATCGTGGGATGAATTTATAATGTATTTTTTAAAGTAAAAAACCCCAAAACCGATATAACATATTTAAGGAAAAATCCAAATACTGTCGTTATTGTGGGTATTTTTGCACCATTTTATGATGAAGAAATCAAAAAATTAAATCTAACAAGCTTCTTTGATGGTATATATGATTTTGAAGAAAATTTAAATTTGGATAATTATGTTGCATACCTAAAAAAATTATCTTGAAAATATCATGACAATGTACCTATAGATAAAGAAGAATTTTTAAATTTTTTATTTGATGTGATTATAGAATTTGGACTTATCAAAACAGATTTAAGTATAAAAGAGCCATTGGAATTGAGAAAAAAACTTGAAAATATGTTATATTTAAATTAAAATCAGATTAAATAATTATTTAAAACAATGTCAACTCCTTTTTGTATGGGGAGTTGTTTTTTTATGACAAAATTTTTGCTTTGTTTATAATTAGAAGTGTAATTTACATATCTCAAAAGTGATGACCCCTCCAAATACACCTGAAAAAGATCCGATTCAAGATCTACTTGAGAATAAACATATCAATGTGGATGATGTAAAAGAAGATAATGTTAGACAGACTCAAGAGGATTTGAATAGAGAAAAAGCAACCGCAGAAACTCAACAAGAAACCAAGGAGGAATTGAGTATATTTTCTCTTATTACAAGAACTGAGATATTGATAGACAAATATAAAAGAATAGAAAAAGAAGCAAGAAAATTGAATAAACATAAAGAAAGCGATTGAGTGGAATGAATACAAGAGTGACAAGCAAGAGTACAAATTGATGAACTAGAAAATATTTTAAATATCTTAAAAAGATATCAAAAAAAATGAGATAATTTATCTCAAGATAGTTTGAATCGTTATGATCAAGAATTGAAAAATAAAGAAGAAAATTTTAAAAAATTTGAAGAACAAAGAGATAGGATAGTACTAAATGCAACAACATGATGAACAGCATATGAAATAAAAGTAAATACACTCAAAGATGCATTGAAACTAGAAAGAAATATAGATAAAATAAATAAAAGTTTACAAAAAATTACTGAAGTGCTTAGAAGAGCTACTTTAAAAAGCGAAGTGAGACTCGAACTTGAATGACTACAAACTTATTTAGAATCAGCCATAAATAATCCTAGTACTCCATTAGCTCCATTTGAATTACAACATCGAGAAGATATCAAGAAATTAAATGTAATCGATCCTGATTTGTACTATCTAATACAAAAAAATGTTAATCCATCTCCACAAGTAAGTACACAAAATCCAAGTGCTAATCCTTGAGGTGGGACTACAACAACTGGAAATAATCCATCCAATGCTCCTTATTGCCCCACAGGTATTGCTGTACCAACATATCAAAATACTGACTGGAAAGAAACTTTTCAACAAGGAGGTGTCAAATGAATACTCAGAAAAGCAATGAATTATACAAATATGAGCGATTGACAAAAAGATACATGGACCAATGGAATATTTTTGGTTTGAATCTGAGTAGCTATATGGCAAGCTGGAAAACGATTATTTAAAACAAAAGAAAAATGATGAATGTCTTTTTGGGCAAAAGCTGCAATAATATGATGATGACTATTTGCCGCAAATGCTCTTACATGAAAAAATCTTTTTGAATTGGTTCAAAAATGATCTACTTGATGACTAGAGCTTGATCGATTAAAAACAAATAAACCAAAAACTGATGCAGAAACTCAACAAGAAATGCAAAATCATGTAAATGATCCTGCAATGGCAAGTACTGTATTGTGAGACAAAAAAATAGCAGATCTTGATAATGTTTTGGATAAAGATTTTAAATTAAAAGAGTATGATAAAGTATTGAATGAATATAGAAATTCTAGTAAAGCTGAAGAAAGAGCTTTATGAAAAGAGTTAGAATCATTATGAAAAAATGATCCTAATTGAAGAATGAAAAATTGATTGGCTACTATGTGAATCACTCCAGAAAATTATAAAAATCTAGATCAAAACAAAACAGTATTAGATTATTTTAAAATATATGTAGCCAACACAAATACATTTGATGCTTATCTAAAAAATAAAAAACTTGTATTGGTAAATTGAAAAGAAGCTGAAAGAGATAATTTGATAAGATCTGGTAAAACTATAACAAATGATGATATAAAAAAACTTGAAGATACTTGAATACTTATACCTCAAGCAGTAGAATGAGCAGTAGATAATGAAAAGTTTGATTTTACAAAAGATGACAAACTCAATCTAACTACTCAAGTAGCAAGTTTCAATATGGATCAGAACACCAAAAATAAACTTATAAAATACTGAAATATACTTAATAAAGAGATTCCATGATGAAGCAAAAAAACTCCAGAATTTAAAGAAAGTGGTTGAGAAATATATTTAAAAAACTACTGAGAATGGACAAAGATAAATGTAAACGAAAAATCTTTGATATGATTGAATAATGAACAAAATAATACAATAAAATTTGATCAAACTATGGAGATGATGAAAGTAGCAAACCTAACAAACTATATAAAAAGCCTCTTTAGAGGAAGAAAAACTTGAACAAAAGCAGAAGATTATCATCCATTTAAAGAATCTAGTGTAACAGATATAATAGACTGAAAACTAAATTGATTTGGAGATTTGGTATATGTAACAGAAGATAAAGATCCAAAATTACCACGATATAATCCTAAAAAATATGGGCGATCAGATACTGAAGTAATAGGTTCCAATTGGTTTTGAGATTGAGATTTAAACAAAGTATCTCCTGTTCTAAATAGCAATGTAGATAATTATGCAAAATATTTGAATCAAATGGATATATGGCATCAATGAAAGAAAACTGATGGTTTACCTAGTTAGTGTTCCCCAACAAAAACAAAATATTTAATCTCCTTGGGCTTGTAAGCTTGAAGGAGATTTTTAATTTAAACTTGAATTCAAAAATTAACTAATTACTAATTAATAAACATACAAATTAATGAAAAATTTATAATCATCTGATTTATGAAAAAAGAAATCCTGAATAAAAATTTAGAAATACATTGAAACAAGATTCTGATTGTAGGCAATCGATCTTATAAAAATTTATGAGATGAGCTTATATTATTATGAACAATAAAGCTTTTGATGAAGCAAAAAAAAGAAATATATATATCGGCTTTTGATGTAGACTGGCTAAAATGATTTTTAGATAATTTTATAGATGTAAGCAAAATTGTTTTTCTAACTGAGATTCCAAAATGATTAAAGTCAGGATTAAATTATTTAAAGAAATGAAAATTAAAAGAACGAAAAAAATATCGTGAAATAGATAGCATCATAATATGATGATGAGAAATATTAACAGAAGAGAATTCAAATTCTTATCGATATCGACTGGTAAGTATACTCCCCTGCTATTTTTCTGGAGCAAAAATATATCTGATGTGATGAATACAAGTTCCAAAAAAAGAAGGTAATAAATGGTTATTTGATTTTCTTTTAAAAAAAGTTGAAAAAATTTATGCTAGAGACAATGAATGTGTAAGTGAATTAAAAAAATACTGACCTTGCATACCGGAAGGCAGGTTTAAAAATGTAGAATTTTTTATGGATACTGCATATTTTGCTTATGAACGAGATAAGATAAAAAAAGTGATGAATAAAAAGCAAAAATATATATTGGTAAATCTAAATAAAAATGCTGAAAAATTTTTAGATGAAGTGATTGATGATGTAAAATGATATGTAAATAAAGGTTACGATTTGTATTTTGTACCGGTTAGTAAGTGAGATAAAAAAGAATATAATGATACGATTTATGCAAAAATACTTAGTGAAAAATTAAAAATAAAGAACATAAATATTCTAGATCGAGAATATGATTTTGAAAATTTTTTGAAAATATTGAAATGAGCAGACATGGTATTTACTGGTAGGCTACATCTATTTATGATAGCAAAATTTTTGTGAATAAAGGTTAAAGTATATCCTTATCAAAAGAAAATACTTAAAATGCAGTTAGTTTTGAAAAATTTTAATATCTAAATAAACCATCCAAATTTCATCTTAGAAAACTAGAAATCAAACTTCGTTTCTGTTTTCATTTTGCTAATTTGAAAATTTTTAGAATCAGTCGGAGATTGTTAGCTCGAAGTCAGAAGCCAAAGAAAAGTATTTTTTGTCATATATTTCAGTGTTTACTTACAAATATAATTCTATTTCTTCATTTTTGATAAGCTGAAATTGGATTACCTACCCAAGCTTGATCAAGTAAAGATTTCTCTCTTTCCATATGATAAATTTTTAGATCTGCTAAGACCAATATTGGATATCAAGCTTTATGGATTGTATAAGTAAAGTCCAAGTCTTCGGCAACAAAATTTATATCTGTGTCAAAGTGGAATTGCTTAAATAATGATGATGGAGCAAAGAGAGAATTTCAAGAATAGAGCTGGATAAAATCAGATTTTTGGTTTTTAAGAAAATTTATCTGTGGTCTAGATTGTCGAAATATATATCTTTTGAATCATTGATTTTGGATCTTACCTGTCTTTCTATACATCAAAGTAGGTGTAAGTACTAGATCTTTTCATAGTTCAATTTTAAATGATGTCCGATAATCTAGACTTTGTTTTAAATAATTATTTTCAAAAATAATATCATCATCAAAAAAATTTATAAATTCTCCAGTAGCTAAATTTAATCAATAATTCCTAACATAACTAGCACCATCTCATGTTTCAGAGCCAAAATCTGAATTTATATTACATATAATATTATATTTTTGATTTCGAGTTCATTCTCATTTGGAAAAATCTTGAGAATTTAAACCTACTTGATTTATGATAGTTAATTTTAAACTCTCATATCATTGTATATCAAGTGGTGTATCTATGATCATATATACATTAAAATCTTGAAAAGTCTGATTTTGTAAACATCAAAAAATATTTATTATATTTTCTATATTTCATCTACTTGGTATGACGATAGAAAGTTTGAAACTCATAATTTTACTTGTATTTATTTTTTAAAGTAATATATAAGTATAGATAACTTATTGTGAGCTTTTTGCAATAATTTTTATTTAGAAATTAGTTATGCTAAAATTTCTCAAAGGATTCTTTGTTCTAATAGTATTATATCACATAATAGTAACTATAGTATGTTATGGTATATTATGAGGTCAATACCCCGAATTACCGTCATTGATTAGAGATGGTTTGTGGATAGGATTTTTTGTTTTGATATTTTTGATATATCGAAAAGATTGGAAAAATTATTTCAAAAAATGGAAATACCCTTGGATAGCTTTTGTAATAATGATTGCATGGTGATTGATAATATCTTTGGAAATGGGGAAATCGATATCAGATATGTTGATATGAATAAAATACTGATTTTTTTATATCTTTATATTTTTGAGTGCTAGTTTTGTATGATTTGTTGGAAAAGGTAAATTTGAGAAAATTAAAAGTATAAGATCTATTTGATATGCTCTAATATGAATAATTATTGCAGGATTTATATGGCAATGAGCAAAATTGATTTGGCCAGATTTTTTTATGCATATATGATATGGACCGTTAAATGATTTCTTTTTTGGAAAAAACCCACCAATATATTATCTCACTGGATATGAATGAACTCTCAGATGGCAAGGGCTGTTTTCTGGACCAAATAATTATGGATATTTTTTGGTAGCATTTTTGCCAATAATATTATTGTTGTTTAAAGTACAAATTAAAAAATGGAAAGAAATAATTAAATTGAAATCTAAAGATATTTGGAATCTGATTTTTGTTTGATTGTGGATATTGGCAATATTATTTACTCTATCTAGGAGTGCAATTTTATGATGAGCTCTTGTATTTATTTTGTTGAATATTGATCGAATAAGAAAAAATAAAATAAAAACCTGAATAATAATTTCTATATGAATTGTATGAATAATCGCTCTCAGTTTATTAAAATGAAGTTCTACATTGGGTCATATATATGCGAAATTGAATAGTATAAATCGAGTAATCCAGAAACCAATGTGATTGTGACTAGGTACTTCATGACCAGCAATACATCACAATGGAACTATTTTGCCAGAAAATTATTTTATACAAGTGATGATAGATATAGGTACAATTTGATTTATTTTACGAGCATGGATATGGTATGCGGTGATTATGATTGAGAAGAAAATTAATAAATTTTGGATAAGCAAAAAAGATGATAAAGATATCATAGTTTATCTAATTTGGAAATATTTAAATATTGGTTGGTTATGTCTTCTTGTAATGTGATTGTTTTTACATGTATTTGAAGATAGTATGGTTAATTATCTATTTTTTGTATCATATTGAATATTTAGTTGATATTTAACAAAGACAGATAAAATATAGTAAATAAATATAATAAAATTTTTATAGGATTATTTTAGATATTTATGTGATGGAACAGACTAAGCTGATTAGAATCAAATATTCGAAAATATTTTATTATCATATTTACTGGTAGAAGAAATTTTATTCCGCTTATAAGTATATATTATTTATCTTTACCTTGAACTCAGGCTCAAGAAATATGATTTTATACAGCAGTATGATATGCGATATCTTTAATATTTCAAATCCCTGCAGGAATCATAGGAGATAGATTATGAAATAAAACAACTATAATTATAGCTAAGGTATGTTTATTACTGTCAAGTTTTATGTATGTCATAGGAGATAATTTTTGGTACTTCCTTATATGAGGAGCTCTTTTGTCTTTGTGAGCAGATGCATTTTCTACATGAAACACATCAGTTTTTCTTCACGATACACTTACTGAGTTAAAAAAAGAAGATAAATTTAAAAAAATATCTTCATCAATGAGGGGTCGAGTTTCTTTTTTAAGCATATTTTTTATCATAGCACTACCATTTTTTACTACAATCAACTTATTATTACCATTTAAAATAGCATTAGTGATAGATATTGTATGATTATTAGTAGCTATATCTCTATTTCCTGCTAGATGAAATGCCGAAAAACACGAAAAAATAACATTGAAAAATTTTAAAACAACTATAAAAGAAGCTAAATGATCGTGATTGTTCTCTATAATAGTATTTTCTGCTGTTATATTAGCATTTTTGTTCGTAGACTGATCTTTTAGAAGTCCATATCTTACAAGTTTATGATACCCTATAGCATATATTTGATTTGTTATGTGATTATCTAGATTTGTATGGTTCATAGTATGAAAATATATTCATAAGTTAGAGAAAATTATTTCGTTTAAGAAAATAATGTTATTAGAAATTTTTATTTTTAGTTTTTATTATATTAGTGCTTCATTTATAAGTAACCCCTATGTTGTTTGAATAATATTTTCTCTAGTTACATGATATTTTCGGTGAAGATCGGAAATTTACACGGACCATATTATCAATCGCATACCATGAAAAAAATATAAATCAACTATACTTTCTATAAAATGACAGATATCATGAATGATACAGGTAATACTAATGCTACTAATTTGATTAATAATGAATATTTCTTATAAACTATGATTCTTCATTATGGGTATTTCTTTATTTATATTATTAATGAGTATTTATATTTTTTCTATTAAAAATAAGACTAATTACTAATATACTAATTTATATTTTTGTCAAATCTAATTAAATTATAAACTTGCTTTAAAGCACCAAATCTTTAATTAGTATAGCACTTATTTAATAAATTTTTTATATATTAAAAGTACTTAAATGGTTTTTAAAAAAACAGTTAAAAAAGCTTCTCCTGTAATAGTAGAAACAAAAAAACATGAAGATGCAAGTTGTTGCAATCATAAAGGAAAAAAATGTTTTTGAATATTAGTTATTATTTTACTTGTATTAAATCTAGCTGTAGGTGTATGGAATTCTTTGAATTCAGCTTCAGCTCGAAATATCGAAGCATTGAAAGTATGAGGTAAAGAAAATTTGGAGTTGGTAAAAAAATTGTATGAAATGGATACTTACAAACAACAACAAAAATGAGCTATTATGCAAGTTCTAAACTCTTTTGCTGGTGGTGCTCAATGACAACAAGCAATGCCTACTCAACAAGCAATGCCTACTCAACAAGTTCAACCTACTGAACAAGCTCCACAACAATTACCACTTGATACTACTACACAAGCAGTGACTCAATAGTAATGTAAATATTTTATTTGAATTAGTTTTTTTAAAATGAAAAAATTTGAATTACCACACATTTGGTTAGTAATATTACTAGCTATAAATATATTATTAACTGTATTTGTAATCGTTAGAAAAGATCCTTCTTGGAATTTGGAAGAAATGAAAGCTTGATGAGCTGAAAATTTTTCTATGGTTCAACAATTGTATAATTCTGATACTTACAAACAACAGCAAAAAGCATCTATTTCTCAATTCCTAGGACAAATAAATTGAGCTGCTTGAAATACACAATGACAACAAGCTGAACCACAATTACCTGCTGATACTACAGCACAGACTGTAACTCAATAATCCTAAATATATTTTATTTAAGTTAATTTGTTAATAATGAAAGAATTTAAAAAATTTGAATTACCCCATGTTTGGTTGGTAATATTACTAGCTGTAAATATATTGCTAACTTTGTTTGTAATCGTTAGAAAAGATCCTTCTTGGAATTTGGAAGAAATGAAAGCTTGATGAGCTGAAAATTTTTCTATGGTTCAACAATTGTATGGTTCTGATACTTATAAAAAACAACAGAAAGATTCTATTTCTCAATTCCTAGGACAAATAAATTGAGCTAAAGCACCTACTGATCAAGCTGCACCTACTGATCAAGCTACAACTGGACAACCAGACCAAGCTATGGTAGAAAAATTGAATACTATCAAAAAAGATGCATATATTGCTGGTGATGCAAAAGCTCAGATTACAATATTGGAATATTCTGATTTAGTTTGTCCTTTCTGTAAAAGACAATCTTCTCAAGGTACTATAGAACAAGTTTTGGCAAAGTATCCTGGTAAAGTAAATAGAATATTTAGACAATTTCCTCTAGTAAACCTACATCCAACAGCTCCAATGGCTGCTGAATGAGCAGAATGTGCAGGAGATTTATGATGATCAGACAAATATTATGAATATTTAACAAAAGCATTTGCTCTAACAGATACTACAGTAGATACAGTTAAACAAATAGCTAAGGATATGTGATTGAAGACAGCTAAATTTAATGAATGTTTGGACAGTGGTAAATTTAAAGCAAAGGTAGATGCTCAGATACAAGAAGGTAGTCAATTTGGAGTACAATGAACTCCAGGAAGTGTAATAGTTAATTCTGTAAACTGACAATATGAATTGATAGCATGAGCTTATCCTGTAGAAAAATTTGTTGAAGTAATAGATAAAATGTTGAAATAGTTTAGAAGTTATAATTGGTAAATAGAAAAAACAGTGCATAATGCACTGTTTTTTTATATAAATAATTTTAAATTCTAATGATTAGCTGGATTATATTGTTTTAGAAATTCTTTTATATTTGGGAATAATTGTTCTTTGGCTGCATCATCTATAGTAAAAAATCTTATTTCCTGACACTCTCCTGAAGGTTTGAAATTATGTACATCGTCTATATTAACCTGTACTTCATATATTATATTTGCTATCCATATATCTCTTAAATTTGTTGAAGTAACGAAATAAGCTGGAGTTTTATTTACCAATATTGCATGAATTCACATTTCTTCTAGAAGTTCTCTCTTGATTCACTCTTGTGGATTTTCTCAAAAATCTATTCATCAGCCAGGTAATTCTCGTAATCAATTATCTTCTTTGATTAATAAAAATCTTTTCTGATTATCAACAATAAGAGCTTTTGCACTTATTCTATAAAAACAATTTGGAATTTGTTCCATGATAAAATTGATAAATAAAGACCTATACATAATACTAAAGCCTAATTACTTATTCATTTTAATTTTATTTATTTTGTACTCTAATTCTAAAATTTCTTTTTTGAGTTTTTTCATTTCTTTATCTTTTTTATCTTTCTCTTCTTTGTTGCTTGATGAAGAAAATGATGATAATATACTTCTAAGATTTTGAAGATGGTGTCATTTTTCTTCCAATTGTGCCTTGAGTTCGTTTAAAATATCTTTTTCAGAACAGAATTTTTTTATTTTGACTCATAGTGTGATATTGATTACACTATCTACTATATAACCATTTGGTACTACTTGATGTGGTCTAAGATATTCTATGGCATTTATTTTCAATAGCTTCTTTAATAAGCTTTCGTACTCCTCTATCAACTCTATGAAATCTGTATTTGCTTGTAGAAATATATCTATAGATTCGTGTTGTTTTAAACAATTTTTTTCTCTGATTTCAACTATCTTATCCATAATATCAAAAAGCAAATGTATCTTATAATTTTTGTGAATTTTATCTGTATTTAATTTTAGCATTTCCATATCTATTTCGTTTATATCTCCACCAAAGTTGTCAATTATTTTTTGAGAGATATATGGAGCATATGGATAAAGCAGTTTAAGGACCATAACAAGATGATACAAAACAACACTTGGAGTATATTCAGTTTTGTTTTCTTTTATAATTTCAAGATATCGATCACAAAAATATTTTCTAATAATATTTATAGCCTTATTTCAAAATTCTATCACATGTCATTGTGAGATAGTTGAATTTAATTCATCCATTAAATCTTTGAAAGTATATATGATCCAAATATCTGTTTCATGTAATTTATCAGCATTTTTTTCTATTTCTTTTTTGAGATTTATGATATTTAATTTTCTTCTAGAACTGAAAAAATTCTTAAAAATAAATCTGGATGCATTCCAAAGCTTATCTAAAAACCTTGCGGATAACTTCAAATCATCTAGACAATATTGAAAATCTGTCTCTTTTCAGTTTATAATAAATGATAGTCTCAAAGAATCTTTGCCGTAATTTTTGAATATATCCTTGGAATCAAAAACAATATTATCTGTGTGGGATATTTTATTTGATTTGTCATTTAACAATAACTGATGGAAGAATATACGATCAAACAATAGATCTTTTCAAAAATATCAGTTCATAAGCAATGTCTTGTTTACCCAATCTACATTGTCGGATCAGGCAGATAATATTCATTTTGTGATTTTGGTAGAGATGGGCTTATAAACTCATGATATGTGTATACTCCATAAAGCACATATGAAAGATGGGTCAAATACACAGTTTTGAAGTCATATTTTATATCTATCATCACACAATTCACTAAGATTAAATTTATAATCTTCTCATTGATTGTCTACAAGATATGATTTTTTTAGGATGTCCAAAAGCAATTGAATCTTCTCAAAACTACTTTTTCTAGCCATATCTATAATCTCAGTAACTTTGACAAGTTCTTTTAATTCACTAAGATATTTTTTGGCTTTGGGATTTGAATGTAATTTGTCAGTTAAATTTTGTATATAGTACTCTATTATCTTGATATCTGATTGGAATGTATTTGAAAAAAGTATATTCACTAGTTCATCTATAGAAAAATCTATTGATAAGTGTCCATCTAATATAAGATTGAATATAATCAAAGTAAGCATCACCTTCCTAGTCTTTCTGCTTTTTATAAGCTTATCTATGATATCTTCCTCATCAAATATATATGTACGTCATCTTGTATTTTCTCGTACCGGCAGAGATTGTCAAAAACTATACTGCCTAGATATACATCGATTATCTGTATTTTGTATTCAGGTTTTTAATTGATCAGCATACTCTGCTGGTGTGATTTTTATGTCTTGGTTGTTTATAGCTTGTAATATAAATTCTTTATCCTCTGGTATTATCTTTATAAACCGTTGTTTTTTTAGTATAGTCTGCAATTTTTCTCATGTTTTTTTGAATACAGGTATCTGATAATCAAAATCAACAACACGATCTAAATTTGATATATCGTCTAAGTACTGGATAATATTATCAAAAAAATCTTCAACTTTTTTGTCTGCAAATATACCTGTCATCTGAGTGAAGCATCATTTATCATCTATAGCTCACATATCTATCTGTAATTTATGTTTTTGAGCCAATTCAAGTCAAGCGAAATCATGATTTGGGTTTACTCTTACTATACCATTGTTTTGCATAGTATCTACTGTTTCATCAGTCAATATAGGTATAGGCCTGTTTATAATAGGTATAAGGACATTGCTTCAAACAAATTTTTTGTATCTTTTATCATTTGGATTTACCAAAAGTGCAACATCTGAAAATATTGTTTCAGGATTGGTAGTACATATTACGATTGAATCATTTTTGGTTTCTATAAAATATCTAATATTATATTTTTTTCCATGAATTGTTTTAAATTGTACATCATCATTTCATATCACTGATTGGTATTCGTTGCTTCGATAAACTATTTTTTTATCTTCATATATTAATCACTTTTTGTAGAGATCTACAAATATTTTACGAGTCATATCTACATATTCTTCATTTATTGTAGAGATAGATATCTTGGTATTGGGTATTCAAGACTGATATATCTGTTTTTGATTGTGTTTCTGTTTATTAAATAATATTTTATGACTAATCTTTTCTGGATTGGTTCAAGAAATTTTTTTAAATGATGGTGATGTATAAAATCATATATTTCGGTAAAAATTGTTTCATAAAATATTTAAATATTTTGATAATATATCTTTGTAAACAAGTGAAAAAATATTTCACAAATGAAGCTGATCTGAAATAGGAATAAGATCAGAATATATCTGAGAAAGATTCTTGGATTTATAATCTTTAAATTTTTTGTTTTTATCTTGTATTTCTTTTTCTACAATATGATAATTATATTTTTTTGGAAAATCTCTCATCTGGGAAGATTGTAGAATATTTAAAATTTTTATTTTCAATATTGATAAAGTCTGTATACACTATAAGCAAATATACTAAATACGATTATTAACAATATATTTTCTACTGGTCATACTTGAACTTTTTTTACATTATCTATCTTGATTTCAGTCCCATCTTTACAAAGTGCCTGCACAATGTAAAATGCATATTCATCTTTTTTTGAGAACTTATTGAATGGATATTCAAATTTTGTTTCTGTAGTTTCTCATACTTTTTTCATTTGAGATACATCAGAAGTTTCAGAATCTGATCTATAAATTATATATTTATCAATATTTTCTATACCAGATCGAACTAAATAATGTTTGTCTCATATTTTTTCATCTGATATTATTATATTTTGAACTGTACAAGAAGGTCAAGCTGGATTGAAATTGACTATATCAGAAGATGCTCATACTGGCACAAGATCAGAATCCAATGGCGTAATCTTGAAATAATATTTAATTTTGGGATCTATATTTTCTACAAATAATTCATTGGTATCTACATTGACTGATTGATCTAATAAATCTTTTCATGTTCAATATTCTACTTTAAATTTTGCTGGGACTATTCAAGCTACTTCCCATTTGATACTAAGTGTATTTTGATCTATCATATCTGTAAAAAACTTGATATTTTTTATACTAATTCATTGTCATACATCCAAAGATTGGATATTGTCATAAAGTTTTTTGTTTCATGCATTTATAATTTCAAGAGAAATCTGTATGTTTCAGTTACTTTCCATACTAACTTTTTTGGAAAATTGTCATGCTGTACCTCTATCCATCGGATATGATTTACCATCACTAAATTTAAGTTGGACTGATGTAATTCAATCACTTGTCTTTACATTGAATGTAACTTGATCTCATTGTTTAATGTTTGTGGATGGTGTGATTTCGATTCATTTAAAAATATCGTCTGTAACAGGTTGATAATTGAAACTAACCTGATCTGACTCACCTAAAACAGTATTGTTGGTATCTACTATTTTGACTCTTAATATATTTTGTCACTGCTTTACTCAGGTCAAATATGCATTAAAATTTCATGCTGCATCAGTAAGTCATTGTTGTGAAAGTACATCATTAACATAGTATTGAATTGGTGAGTTTGGAAGTGATGAATTTGCTCAGAAAACATTAACTATATCGTTTTTCTCTATAACTCATGCAATTGGTGATGTAATAGTAATATTTTTTAAATCTGATGCTCATGGAGATCATACTATAACTGTTGCTTCTCACACAATAGTATCATCTGTAATTTCTGAAATCTTTACTTTGAATGTTCAAGCTTTTTTGATTTGTATTCATTTTGAAAATGTTTTTATTCATTGATCTTGTGGTACAAATGTATATAGCCCCTCACTGGGAACAACATAATCTTTGGTAGGATCTATATCTCAATCTATCTCTATAAATACATCTCAATTGTAATCTTTTACGATTTCTCAATTATTTACTGCTTTGACTACAAGATCTACTGGTTGATTTATTTCAAATGAGCTAGGTTGTACTTCAACAATAAATGCATTTGGACTAGCGGCTAGAGTATAAGTATAATATCAAAAAAAACTAAATATCAAAGATATTATAATTCAGAATTTTATATTTTTTGATGAAATTTTGTTCATCTAGCAAATTTAATTGTAAAAATATCTTATTGTGGCTTAATTTAATGGTCTGTATAAGAAGTGAGATTACCTATTGAAAGACTATCTTGTGACAGTCAATTTTGGACTACTGCTTCACTAAGTAATATATCTTTTACTGATCAACTGAATGGCAATATCAAAAAACTTTCTTGAGTTTTTATATCCTTTAAATCATCAAAAGAAAGAGTAATAGTTCAAGATCCATTGGAACTTATCTTGTATTGTTTCTGAAAGCTTATACTTTGTGTATTTAATACAACGGTTGTATAATCATATACTATTGTCATATTTAATGAAGAATAACTTTTGGCTAATAATTTATCTGACAGAAAGATATCTAATAATCACTCAGTGTTTTTGTATGCTATATCTCGTTGGTTCTCTTGAATAATTTTGATATCTTGAAGTCATAATATACTAGCTTGAAAAATATTTGTATTTTTGCTAACATAAAATAAAATAAATGACAAAAATATAGATATAACAAATATTAATGAATTGTCGATTATTCTTTTGAGAATTGTTTTGGGTCCTTTCATAATGGGAGAATTTGTACAAATTAATAATTTATATACACTCAACTATGGTTTATAATAAACTTATTGAGAAAATCAAATAAAACTTAGTGAAAAATCTCTAAAAAAGATATATAATTCTATTGAATTTATAATATTGAAAATTAATCTCACAAATAGATATATAATGTGATTTATTTTGGCTATAAATAACAACAAAATGCTTATAAGAAAGCATCATAAAAATGAAAAATGGCCACTCTGGGTTATAGTGATTTTGATTTTGGCGGTTGTTTTTTATAAATATCATAGCTATCTATGAAATATAAATCGAAATAAAAAAAATTTACAAGAGATTGATTACACTAATATACAATGAACAATTGAGAAATTAGAAAAAATATGATATAGCGAATATTTTTTAAAAAATAATAAATCTAGATTGTTACTAAAAAATTATCCCAAAAATATAGATAATCTGATATGAAAAAATGTAATAATACAATGAGAAAGCAAAACGATAGGAAAAGATCAGATTTTTTTGATAAAATCTCTGAAAGATTTGGATAATAATATATTTATAGAAGATGAAAATTATTTATTTGCAAATGATTTACTAATTTTGAATGCAAAGCAAATACCCTGACTAATAATAAATATAGAGTGAGATAAAATAATTATTTACTATCAAAATAGTCCCCTCGTAAATATATCAACATTTGGATGTAGTAAAATTTCAACTTCTCGTAATTGTAAAAATATGATTGATGATTTTGAATCAAATGAAAATGAATATTTTAATTCTTATAACTGAATCGTTTATTATAAATTACAAGAAAATAAATGGAACATATTTAATGATTTATTTTTGTGATATTATTTTGAAACACAAGAAGATAAAACTCTTTTGAATATATCTTCTATAATAAATATTATCAACTCAGACTATGTCCGATACAATAAAAAAAGCCTTGTAACTAACTACTGCAAGGAGCTTTTGAGTATCGATGATATTAATATTATATGAAAAGAATGAAATATTTTGATAGTTAATGCAACATGAAAAGATAAGGATAAGAAAAAATCTGAATGTAATATTAAGTTTGATTTAATGGATCAACGAAAGATAATATAAGATAGTTAAAAAATCAAAAAAAGTCCGCCATAGCGGACAATAAAATTTGTAATAATATAATTTATTTGTTACTTAATTTCCAATATTTTTACATTTTTTCTACCTGTGTGTAGTCTCATTTTAACAGTATCTCACTTCTTTTTTCATTTAATAACACTTCCAAGTGGGGAATCAAAAGAGATTTTGAAGTCTCAATCAATTGAAACCTCTCATGTACCAACTATTGTAACTGTATATGGTTTATCTCATTCTACTTCTACTGTTACTTTGGATCAAAAATCTACAACTTTTTCTCATTTTTTTACTTCTGATTCTATAATTTCTACATTTTCTATCAATTCTGATATCTCTGACATTCTGGAATTTATAAAATCCTTATCTTCCATAGCTGATTTGTATTCGAAGTTTTCTGAAAGATCTCACATAGCTTTTGCTTCTCACAATCTCTCCAATACTAAAGGTAATTTGTTTTTTTTGAGATCGTCCAATTCTTGAATCAGATTTTCATATCACTCTCTGGTAATATAATTTGTTTTCTTAGCCATTAAATATTTTTATGGGATAAATTTAAATTGCAATAATATTATTCTTGTTTTGATAACTGTTCTTTAAAGTGTTTGAAGGCATGATTTACTAAATCATCTACATATTTAAAACCAACTGAATTGCTATAAGGGAATACTTTACCATCATAGAAGAAATTGAAATTTGCTTCATATTTTTTCTTTTTGTTTTGTGATATTTTGTAATCTATCCTAACTTCGGCATCGTGCTTGTTTGCATAAATTTTTTGTAAGTAAGAATCCATTTTTCAATCAATATTTTTTTCTACAATATCTTGTATGATTTTCTGTTCATTCTCTGGTACATTATAGAACTTGTGCGAAACAATCGGTTTGCTGGACATAGATATATTTTTATAAAATAAAATAATGTTCAAAGAATGCTTCTGTCTATAGTTTACTGAAATGGTTGGGAATTTCAATAAAAATCTACAATTCTAATTTATTCATAAAATCTTTTTTTATATCAGATTTTTTTTTCTGATCTTTTATAATAATATATGTCTTTCTAAATAGTTCTCTGATATCTTCATAGTAGACTAATGAAAGTATCTCTGCGATAGTTGCTCGTTTATGATTTCAAATATATCACTCCTCCTGTATGATTTTTACATCTTCAGGATTGCCAGAATATTCTATAAGGAAATAAGTAACATCCTTATCAAGTTGTCATTTTTTGGTTTCTGTACTTCTAAGTGAAGTAGTTCAGATCCTTTGTTTCATCCTCATCTGATTTATTGGAATACCTGTCTCTTCACTTACTTCTCTAAGAGCTGTAGTTTCCATCTCTTCTCATGGTTGTAATTTTCATTTGGGAGCTACTCGCTCTATCTTACCTGAAAGAGCATGTCTCTTTATGATCAGATATTTTGGTTCTCTAGCTGAATCTAAATAATAAACAATACCTCATGCACTCTGCACTATTTCTCACATAATCATAATAAAAATATAAAATATTATAAATATTAACCCAATATAAATCTGATTATTTTTTGCATACTATTTGCTATAGGATTTGGATCTGATGAATAAATGTCTTTTAATAATGATGTAGCTGCTTCTGCCCTTCATTGATTTGCTTCTCATGGATTGTCTTTTAACCACTGTGTAATCTTTTGCATGTGATTTGCTAAGTATTCTTCTTGTTTTGCAGAAATATTTCAATCTTTTTTAGTATTTTCTAGCTCTCTTTCAATTTTGATTTGTGTATCTATATTTTGGATTTCTTTATCTAATTTGTCTAATTTATTTACATCTTTTTTTTCTTCTTGTCACTCTTTGACTTGGTTTTTTAGTTTACCTAACTCGTTTTTTAGATCTGAAAAAGATTCTTTGAGATCGTCCTTTTTTTCAGGATTAGAACTAGATCAAAGATCTGGCTTTTTGTCTAAATCTTCGTTGGTATTTGGCATGGAATAACATTGAGTTGTAAATTAACTAACTAGTAGACTTCGTCAGGAACCCTTTACAGGGCAATAACCAGAATGACAAAAAAGATGCTTTAATTACCTATAGTTTGCATAATTTTACGTAATATTGAGACATTTTTTTTGTAATCTACTCTCGTAGGTCAAACAATACTTATAATACAATCATAATCATTAATCAATACTTTGGTATAGATTGCAGATATCATAATATCATGATCTTCTATGAATGTATAGTAAATGTGTCATCTTTTGATAAGCTTTTTGTCTAAGAATTTTACTACTCTTTTGTCTTCAATAAATTTTATAATGCTTTTGGTTGTATGATAATCATCAAGCGTTTCATCACGAAGAAGATTATTTATACCTAGATAATAATATTCATCATTTTGAAGAAATCAAACCACTACTCCATCAGCCAGACTTCAAATATTTTCTACAAGATATTTGATTCATTTCCTAACATCGAGTACTTCTTTTTCTATTTGGTTTTCTTGCTGAGTAATGTAGCTTTCTATATAAATTTTTAGACCTTCGATGGTGGGTACTCTACCAGAACTATTGTAAGGCTGATAAACCATTCAGGATTTTTCTAATATATTTAGATATTTCCTAAGTGTAGATGGTGCATATTCTACATCTTCAAGTGTATGCAAAAATTTGGAGCCTACGGGCTCTCATTTGTTGATGTAGTTATCAATTACAATATCAAGTAAGGCTAATAGTTTGGGATCATAAGACATAAGAAATGATTCATTGTTTAAATGTTACATTGTGTCGTTGATTTGTGTCATTTTATAAATTTAGAAAAAATTAGCAAGAGGTTTTGCTTGAATATAAAAACTATAAAAATAATCTGAGTCTGATTTAAATTTTGATTTATATTGATGAAATCATTATGAATTTAAAATCTTATTTGAACTTAGCTGGCTATAGTGTAGTTCATGGAATAGTGGATTTAAGCTGTGCAGCAATAGTTTTTGGAACATTATTATTTCATGGAACTAATGTGCATGATGTTTTTATTTTTGTGATTGTTTATAATTTATTGGCCTTTGCCTTGCAGGCTCCATTTGGCCTATTGGTTGATAAATTTCAAGTAGCAAAAGAAAGTGCTTTGATAGGTTGTCTAATATTGTTGTCAGCATTTTTTTTCTTCGATACACCAGCATTGGTTGTGATTTTATCAGGACTAGGTAATGCTTTTTTTCATGTCTGAGGCTGAAGTATAAGCTTGAATTTTTCTCCACAAAAGGCCACAGCTCCTGGTATTTTTGTTGCTCCTGGGGCATTGTGACTAGCAATAGGAATACTTATATGAAAAGGTGGATGATTTGTTGCTTGGCCATTTATTGTACTTTTGGTCGCTTCATGTGTATTTATAATTTTAAGTAAGATACCAAATATTAATTATAAAACAGAATATATTAAACCCAAAGTTAAATATTTTGAACTTGTGATACTTTTACTTTTGCTGTCTGTATCTATAAGATCTTTATACGGTTTGGCTGCTGCTTGGAAAGCAGATGTGACATTACTATTTATATTAACTAGTGCCATTGTCCTTGGTAAGGCATTGTGAGGAATTGTGTGAGATAAATTTGGATGGACAAGAACTGCAATAGTTGCTCTTGTGATATCGGCTCCTCTGCTAGCATTTTTTCCAAGTGTTCCAGCTTTGGCAATTTTGTGAGCATTTTTATTTCAGATGACGATGCCAATAACATTAACTGCGTTATCAAATATGTTACCATGAAGATCTGCTACAGCATTTGGATTGACAGTCTTGGCTTTGATTATAGGTATTTTACCTACATATATATGAGCAAAATGATTTTTGGGCAACAAACGAATAATATTAACAATCGTATTTATTTCTGCAATCTCTCTGTTGGTAAGTTTCAGGTTTTTGAATAATTATTTTAAAGATAAACTAAAAATCAATTTATAATTTAATTTAATACCATGAAAAAAATTAAAATTCTGATTTCTACTTTTCTTTTATTTGTGATTTCATTTATTCTCGGTACAAGAAATGTTTTAGCTGATTTTTTACCACCAGATGGTAAACGAACAACAAGAGGACAACCGTATTATCAAACATCTACAAACTGGTTTATTAATCATAAATATATTTTAATATGAATCGTTGTGGTACTACTTGTTGCTTGATCTTTTGTGGTTTTATACAAAATCAGGAATAGAAAATGAAAAGTTAAGAAATCCAATAAATAAAATAAATAATTTTTAATTATTAATTAAAATCATGAAAATATGGAATTATTTACTAAAAAGTTGTTTTGTTTTTTTGGGTTTTTCTTTATTTTCGATAAATATTTCTAATGCAGATATGCTCCCTGAAGGAAATGTACATGTAGTAGATAAATGTATTAAATTTGTAAATTTATCCGACTATCCTAATATTGTGCTGATATCATATATTAATCCAATCTGAGCTTGAGAAAACATAGCAAGCAGAATAGTAAATAATACATGTTTGGACAAGGGTTATAAATTTAACTCAATGAGTGTCTATCGAAATACCAAAGAAAAATTTGATTCTCTTGATCTTAAAAATTTAAAAGTACGTTCTAAAAAAGTTTTAGCAGGTTGATATGATGAAAAAGGAAATCCTGCTTATTATGATAAAACCTATCCTGCTGAACTTAATATTTTATTAGAAGATATTGAAACAAACTGATCTCGACTTCCCAATAATGATCCATTAGTAAAACAAACTATCGAATATTCTATTCAAGGCTATACTAATTGAAAATTAATCTACCAATCGAAAGAAATATCCGATTATAATGATAATACGCCTTCAAAAATTGAAATAACTACTAGTGGGTATGACAATATTATTGAGGAAATTATAACAACACCAAAAGAACCAAATATTAATTGAGATAATAGTAGTGGTCTAGTATCTACTCAAGAAAATAAATCTGATATAGCTATAATTAAAAATTGATTTCGAGATATAATCCAACTAAAATATATTTTAATATGAATCGTTGTGGTACTACTTGTTGCTTGATCTTTTGTGGTTTTATACAAAATCAGAAATAGAAAATGAAAATAGAGTCATACTTCATTGCATTGTTATTGACTCTTATTATTGAATTATCAGTAGTTTATTTAATAGGATTTAGAGATAAAAAATCTTTGCTTAGTGTTGTCTGTGTAAATATAATATCACATCCTATTTTGTGTTATATATTGTGGATAAATATGGCACTAATGTTGTTTAAGGTAAATTTTTTCTCGGTTATTATATTGGAAATTATTGTAGTTATATTAGAGGCTATATTATTAACTTTTGCTCTTAGGAAAAGGTTTATAACTATGTTGATGATTTCATTTGCGATGAATTTTATTTCGTTTGTAGCGGGATTATTGATATTTAAAAATACATTTTAAATTCTGATTGATATATAAAAACTAAAAAAAATAATCCAGATTTCGTTTGGGTTGTTTTTTTATAACAAATTATCAAGGTGTTATGCTTAAAAAACAACTATTGATATATTGATTAATATATATATAGTATGTCTATGGAATTTTATCCTTTAATAAGAGAATGATTTATACTGTAAGTAAAAAATTAATTATTCTTTTGGTTTGATTTATTTTTGTATCTTTAGGTTATACTTTTGCTATTACTCAAACAGTAAATGAAACAAATGGAGTGAACTATGGTTATATAAAAAATATTTATAAAAAATGAACTAGTTATTACTTATCTGTAGATTATATTCAGATTTATAATTGATATGAAGCGGCTTTAGCAAGAGCAGAAGATGGTGTAATTTTTAATTCACTATCAACCGACTATAATCAAAATTACCCAAAAAGTTATTATACAAGCAATAAAGATGGGGGAAGATTTGCTACAAAAACTATTAGAAAAAAAATAAATACATATCTTACAAAAATTGGTAGTAATGGATTGGAAAAAATATTAAATAAATTAGATACTTATACTTGATCAAACTGATACGAAGTATTTAATAATCTACCTGAAATTGAACGTATGATTGTTGGTCCTATTTATGATCCAGCAACATGATGGGGAAATTATATTAGAAATACAAATACAAAGATAAGAAATATTAAATTTTCTACATCTGCAAAAATTATAGTAGAAGATAAAAATTTTTCTCTAGATGAATTGGTAAATTGGCAAAAAAATCCTACACAGAATTTAGTGAAAGTTTTTCTTAAAAATAGTAAAATTGAATGATTTAGAGTAGAATATCATCCTTAATAATATTTAAATTCTGATTTACATATAATGAAATTTGTAAAAGAAAATTGCATACAATGTTGAATATGCACTACTACTGATTATGTAACAACCTGAGACGATGGAGACAAAATAGTAAAAGAAAATCTGACTGAAGAACAAAAAAAAGAACTTAAAGAAATATGTCCTACTGGTGCTTTTGAAGAGTAGATACTAATTGTCATGTTGAGTACGCCTATGCGTACGAAACATCCAGGAATATATAAAACTATTAACCTGGATTCTTCACTACCGTTCAGAATGACAGAAGAAGTAGATTCTGGTTTATCCCGCTATTGCGAGGGCGCAAAAAAACCCCGCCGGAATGACGAGGTTGTTTGTTCTAAGTTATTTTCTCGTAATTAATTTCTATGCTTTTTCATCTAGCTAGTAATCGTACTAGTTTTTTTTCTCTTTGTAACAAATCTATTGGTCAAGTATAATATATTGATATTGAGTATGTACTTGGCTTTGCTCTTGAAATAAGAGAGACAAAAGATTCTTCTATTTTTTCCAATTTATGGAATCTGATTTTTTTGAAGTTGAAAAAATTACTAAGTGTATTTTGAAAGTTGAAATATCAATAATTTAATGGAATCACAGTATCTGTCATTGCATCTTTGAAATATCTCATATCAAATTTAATAACTTTGTTTACCATAAAATCTGAATAAGATAATGTTGTGAGATAATACTTCCACATTGGTACTTCCTTGGTCCAATAAGCAAATGGAAAATTAAATTTTTTGATATTTTGTTGCTTATCTGTGAGTATATAATTTTTTGCTTCTTGTTTTAGTATGTCTTGTACAATCTGAATATCCGAAAAGTCTCCAAATGTTCATACTTTTCATATTAAGGAATATTTGAAACAATAGTTATGAAGATATGTTTGAAACATAGGTAAAATTAATGATTGATGAGTACCAAGTAATTTAGGATTTTGTAAAAAATTAAGTTCAATTGTTGGAGGTAGAATGATTTTTTCTGCTCAGGATTTTTTTAGAAATTTTACAGCATCTACTACCCTGTTTTGAATAAAGTCAAAATCTTTATCTCCATATGGTCGATACAAGAAATCATAATAAATTATGTATTGGTGATCATATTTATTTAGAAATTTGAACAGAGTAAGGTTGTCGTTTCATGAAGTGATTATTCAGATTTTCATTCAAGTAATTTTTTGAAGTAAAGATAATTTTGGATTGATTTCAGGAAACTATCTGTTCATGTGGTAGTATACATATCTTTTAAATTTTGAAGTTGAGTCGTGATAAGGTATATCTGACGCTGTATATATGGACTAAATTGGTATCATGTTCATAATTTTGGAAGTGGAGCTATCTTGATTTCAAGAGATCTTTGATAACTAAATAGCCTCTTTTGCATATATTCTTGAGTCTTTTTTATAAAACTAGATTCAAATATATTCATACTGTCGATCACTCATAATCTGATTTTTTGCAAATCATTTATTTTTTGGATTTGAGATTGTTTGATCTGTTTTCGGTATACTACATCTTGTTTTTTGGATATATATACATCCACTTTTTGCATATCTTGAAATTCTTTTTTTATCAGATATTCAAGCGATTGTATATATTGGTTACATATCAATGTATCTTTGGTCCTTTGTGTATATATCCTGACTGATTTGCTGGTAAGTTCACAATAAAGATTATCTTGGAAAACTCAAAAAGTATGTGATGTAATAAATCAACATATAATTATCGTTGTAAGTATTGTTAATCTAATATAACTTTTCATTTAATTCAATTCTTCTAAAATAACTTTTAAATCCTCCGGCCTTTGGCCACCTCCTTTTCCAAAGGAGGACAAATTTAATTTAAAATGATTTTCTTTATTCATAGTCGAAAGTAAGTGTCAGGAAATTTTCATGATTTGATATCCGAATCCAATTCAATCAGTTTTGTATAGAATTTTTTTATTTGGAATTGATTTTTTTGTAACTGGTTTATATTTTTAATATTTTTGCTAATCACGAAAGGATGAAGTTTTGTAATGCTCGCAATCTCCCTGGAGTCTGTGATTCATTGATTGTATAAATCTAATACAAAAATATAAGCCCTGAGTCATCGATAAAGTGCACCTGCAAATTGATTTCGATTTGCTTCGTCGTCTCTTATCTGGTCTAGCAATGATAATGTTTTGGCTTTGTCTGTAAATAGATTATCAAAAAATGCAAAAGTATTGCTCTCTACCATACCAAAACATACATGATCTATAATTTCATGATCTATCGTAGGTAAGTTTTTGATCTGGCATCGAGTAACGAGTTTTTCACACTCGTGAATAATACGATATAAATCTTCTCATATTTTGATGAGCATGTATTCTATATCAAGTTCATGAATCTGTATTTTTCATAATTGCTGTCTGATGAATGATTTGAGCTGTGCTCATCTAACTTTTTCAAATGTTTTGATATTTACTGATGGTATATTTTCTTTTAATAATTTTAGAAATGCAGATCTACCATCGGGTTTGTAACTAACAAAGATAAGTATTGTATCATCTGGTATCTGTGATCAGTGTTTTTTGAAATAACTTATAAATGATTCTGACTCCTCTGCTGTGATTTTGTTTCATTCGTTGGTATCTAGTGGCATTCATTTAACGACTATCATTTTTTTGGATGTAAATAATCCACCAGAATATATAGTCTGACTAAGTTCATCTGAAGAAAAATTTTGGTTATTGTAAGCAAAAAATGAATTATCTCAAAATTTGGAAATGAATCAATCTTTCCATCTATTTAGCTCCAGGTCTAGTAAGTACTTCTCCTCTCAGGTAAAGAGAAAGATATTTTTGGTCTCCATAATTAATTTTAGTTTAAATTGTTTTTTTAGAATAGGTATTTTAGTGGGTATTTCAACGAAAAAATATTTGTAAAAATTTGCACTCAACAATATTTATAATTACAGCATTTATCCTGAGACACGAAGCACTGCAAAAAAAACTATGTTTTTTTTCTGTAATTAAATTTAATTGCACTTGATACTTGATTGTAACCCTGGAAAAAAACCCCGACAAAATTTGACAAAAATTTTTTTATATATATAATAAATATATCCATTACATTTAAAATATTCGATGGATATTATAAAAAATATGTTTGTTTATCTTAAAAATACATTAATGAATTTCTCTAGAAAAACTTATTACGTATTAATTACTGCTATGGCGGTATTTTTTATGATATTTTATATCAAAGATTTTGCATTCGCTAGTAATTGATGGGACAATAATAATTTTGTCAATGATTCTTTTTGGAGACAATGACCAACAAATACTCAAATAAAAGAAGCATTATTTGGAAACATATGAGATATTAGAACTGCATATACTCAGGAACGAACTGGTAATAATTGTGCTACATGAAATATAAGTATAGTAAATGTGCAAAATTATGCTGTAAGTGGGATAAATAGTTTACCTCAAACTTTAGCTGCAAATACTATATATGTGTTAAGTTCTTGAACATATATAACCAGTGGACAAATAAATTATAATGGAAACTGTACTGCTGTAATATGAAAGTGAAATGTAAAAATGTATAGTAGCATAGCTTTGAATGGAGCATCTTCAGTTTCAGCTATGTTTAAATCAAATGGGAAAAATAATATTATATTGTCTGATATAAAGATCGATTGATTGCAGGATTGATTTGGAAGTTATCGTTATAATTGAGATGTAAGTTCTGGTAACTGATATTGAATATATTTCTATAATATGAAAAATGGTACGATAAATGCAATTAGTTCTTCTAATAATAGATATTGACTGCAAATACAGACAACAGAAAGTGTCGTAGTATCAAACTCATTGATGTACAATAACTGAGTGTATGGTATCGAACTATTATCTAACACTAGCCCAAATTATTTTGTAAATAATCAAGTATTTGATAATAAAAGTGTATGATTTTATATGGGTAATAGTACATGACAAATTATCAGTAATTCACAATTCTATAATAATACTTTTCAATGAATAATATTAAGTAATGCAAATAACAGTGTAATATCAAACTGTATGAGTTATAATAACAATCGATATTGACTAAGATTACAAAGTAATTCTTCAAATAATATAATAAATAATTCTCGATTTTATAATAATAGTAATACTGGAGTATTTATAGAAAGTTGATTAAATAATAAATATTATGGAAATATTAAATTATTTAACAATTCTAATACAGCTGTTGCCAATACACTTGTATGATGAATAAGTGCTTGATCTTCTGGAGATTCTATAATATCTTGACTATGACGAAGTGATGGTACGACTACGACATGACTATCTATATGATATAATTATATTACAAATCCAAGAACAAATGATGGTAGAGACTTAATTTCATGATCGTCTCGATCTTCCACTAATAGATGAAACAAAACACGAACATGAATAGAATTTATTAGCTTTACATATGGGACATGACTTATAAAACAGGCTAGAAGTATTAGTTACGATATGAATAGTCTATCTCTATCCAATATTTCTTATGATACAAATAAATATATTGCACAAATAAATTTTACAAATACAAACCCAGATCAATTTTCATTTGCTGCTATCACTTGAGCATCTATAAATACAGCATATACTTCAAATACGGTTACACTTACTTGAATGGATATATGAACATGGGAATATGTAAACTTAAATTGACGATGAACTTTATTTAAAAATTGAATTAATATATGAACTTCTGGGACTTGAAGTAATGGTGACCAATTTACAATACAAATAACTTCTAGTAGCAATAATTATACCCTTAGATCTTGAAGTATGATTGTATGAACAACAACTGCAGATTTTACTATTACAACATTGGAGCAAGTAATAGACAGCACTCCAGACAGTTTCTCTTTTAATAATATTATAAATGCAAATCTAAATACTATTTATACTTCTAATATTGTCACACTAACTTGAACAGATATCTGAGTGGAAGTAAATATTTCTATAGCATGACGATGAAATATTTTCAAAAACTGAATTAATATATGAACATCATGAACAGGAAGCAATGGTGACCAATTTTATTTTCAGACAACTTCTAGTAATAATTATAATACTCTAAGATCTGGTAGTATGTCAGCAAATACCATTTCTTCATCTTTTGCTATTACAACAAAAATAGATACTTCATCACCAAGTTTTGTGTGAGTAACAAGCTGAACTACTTATGGAGAACCATTAAATATCACATTTTCTGATGATAATTTATCAGGAGCGACTCTAAATGGTAATCCTTATATAAATTGAACAACAATATCTGCCGAATGAGATTATATATTTGAAGTAAGTGATACTGCTTGAAATATTACTTGAGCAACATTTAGAATATCTATACCAAAAACTATAACCATTACTTTTGATGCTAATATATCTACCTGAATAGTAAATAAAGCACCTATAAAATATAATAAAGATGTTGCTTATTCATTTACTTATGATGATTGAATTAGTGATGGATATCAACCAGTATTTAAATATTTGGAATGATGACAAGTGTCTGGAGAAAATACAAATTTTGTATCTCCATGATTATATTATACTGATGGAGCAGGAAATGATATTGCATTTAAATGATGATATGCTTGGTATTCTCTGAATGCAACCTTTGGAGATAAACATGTAAATACTCCAAGTAGTATGACACGAAGTCAATTAGCAGAAACATATACAAATTGACGAGATATTTTGAATCACTCGCTCAGACATATTACAAATCCTGCTACAGGGACAATATATAATTATCCAGATAATCCTCCAGGAACGACATGAATAGATTATGAATATGAAATAAGAAAAAATGATGAATATGTAAGAGATCATATATGACTTTCTGGAGTACATTTGACTCATTTTGTTACACCTAGCTGAGATACAGATTATATACAACCAGCTCGAGATCTATGATATAAATCTCTAGCACATCAAAGCTATACCGGCTGAACAAATGGATTGGATATTTATAACTATGCAAATTTATATCATTTAAAAATGTATAGAAAATATGTAACCTCTCAAAACTCTGACTTATCAAATATAACTAACGATATAGATAATTTGATAATAAGCTGATCCAATCCTACTATAAAACTTTGGAGACAGGCATCTACTCATGTTGTTGTGTTTACATGAGATAATACTGGTTGAATGGATTTTTCTCTATGGAAATACTTGGTAGATAGTATCTCTAATAATTATGGTAAATCTTGAACTGACAAAATACGAGTTGCTGGTCCTCAAGAAGTTTATGAATATGTAGCTACTAAACAATGAACCAATGTAAACACAATTATAAGTTGAAATCAATTAATAATAAATCTTGATACACTAGATGTTCCAAATGATCTTAGAAGAGAATCATTGTCACTTTTGATAACATGAACAAATGCCAATATATCTTCTATCTCTTATCAAAATTGAGCTTTTACATATCACTCTGAAAATAAAAACAATTGATTGATTAATGTTGAAATGTGAGACTATTATTTAACAGATAGAAATCCTGATGCATTTGATTTATGAAGTAAAACTGGTGCAAATAGATGACAATTATATACTTGAAATAATATAACTCTTACTTGAATGAGCCCAGGATTAAATAATATAATTTATTTAAGTGGAGCTGGAACACTTTATAAAAATTGAAGTAATATTTGAACTTCTGGTACTGGAAGTAATGGCGACCAATTTTATGTTACATTGACAGCTAGTAACAATGCTTTAGAAAGTGTTTCTACAAGAGTGAATATTTGATTACAATCTCAAGTATATTCAATTACTACAACTAATGAAACCAATGCTATACCAAATATATTTAGCTTTATTGATAAAACCTGAACCAATATAAATACACTTTACACATCTAATATTATTATACTTACATGAATGTCGGCATGATTATCTACATGAATTTCTATAAATGCTGGTTATATGATAAAAAATGGAACAAATATCGGTCAGTCATGAACTGGTTGAAATGGCGATCAATTTATTCTAGCTCTTACATCTAGCAATAATTATTCCACTACTGTAAATTCTACTATGACAATTGCTGGTATAAGCGATATATTTTCTATAACAACTCAAACTAATCCACCTGTACAAGGATTTTCATGGAATAATGATAACTTTATAAATGATTCATTTTGGAGATCATTTCCGACAGATACCCAAATTAAAGAAGCAATATTTGGAAATACATGAGATATTAGAACCGCATATACTCAGGAACGAACTGGTAATAATTGTGCCACATGAAATATAAGTATAGTAAATGTACAAAATTATGCAGTAATTTGAATTAATAGCTTGACTCAAACTTTGGCTGCAAACACTATATATGTATTGAATTCTTGAACATATATAACAGACAACCAAATAATTTACAATTGAAGCTGTACTGCTGTAATAGGAAAGTGAAATGTAAAAATATATAGTAGTGTAGTTATAAATTCATGAACTAATACTTCTATGTTTAAAGCAAGTAGTAAAAATAATATAATATTATCAGATATAAAAATAGATGGATTGAGTGATTGACTATGAAACAATCGTTTTGCTGGTAATCCTAGTTCTGGAAACTGATACTGAGTATATTTTTATAATATGAGAAATGGTAGTATAAATTGAGTAAGCTCTAGTAATAATAGAGTTTGAGCACAGGTAGAAATAGCTGAGGATGTTGTAATAAGTAATTCTATGTTTTATAATAATGGTGTCTATGGAATTGAAATGGTGAATAATACAAAACCAAATTATATAACAAATAGTCAGATTTTTAATAATAATAGTGTATGATTATATATAACTAATAGTACGTGAGATATGATAAGTAATTCACAATTTTATAACAATGCTTTTCAATGAATTGTCTTAAGTAGTGTAAAAAGTAGTGTAATATCGAACTGTATGAGTTATAATAATTCTCGATACTGACTAAGATTTCAGAATAATTCTTCAAATAATATAATAAATAATTCTTGGTTTTATAACAATAATAATACATGAGTATTTGTAGAAAGTTGAATTGGTAATACATATTATGGAAACATTAAATTATTTAACAATTCTAATACTACTTCTGCTAATACACTTGTATGATGAATAAGTGCTTGATCTTCATGAGATACTTTAGTATCTTGACTATGACGAATCGATGGTTCAACTACAACATGACTATCTATATGATATAATTATATTACAAATCCAAGAACAAATGATGGAAGAGACTTAATTTCATGATCGTCTCGATCCTCTACTAATAGATGAAGGAAAAATTGGACATGAATAGATTTTGTTAGCTTCACATATGGAACATGAATAATCAAACAAACTAGAGCTATAACTCATTGAATATCTAATTATACCTTGTCAAATTTATACTATGATGCCAATAAATATATTGCTCAGATAGATTATACAAATACAAATCCTGATCAATTTGCATTTACTAATATTACTTGAGTATCTCTAAATACAGCATATACTTCAAACATAATTACACTTGCTTGAATGGATGCTTGAACATGGGAATATGTAAATTTAAATGGACGATGAACTATTTACAAAAATTGAGTAAGTGTGTGAACTTCTGGAACTGGAAGTAATGGCGACCAATTTACAATACAAATAACTTCTAGTAGCAATTATAATACATTAAAATCTGGTAGTCTAGTAATAGGTACAACATCTGCTGATTTTGCTGTAACTACTGTTGAACAAGTGATAGATAATATTCCAGATAATTTCTCTTTTAGTAATATTACAGGTGCTGATTTAAATACTCCCTATACTTCAAATATAATTACACTTTCTTGAATGGAGGATGCTGCAGAAATTAATATTTCTATATCATGACAATGAAATATTTTAAAAAACTGAATTAATAAATGAACATCTTCAACTGGAAGTAATGGAGATCAATTCTATATACAGATGACTTCTAGTAATATTTATAATAAAACATTAACATGAACTTTTTTGGCAAATGTGGTTTCGTCGACATTTTCAATAAGTACAAAACCAGATTTAATATTTCCAACTTTTTCATGAGCAATTAGTTGAACTACTTATAATGAACCTGTGAGTATAACATTTTCTGACGATAATTTATTGGGAGCAACTTTGAATTGAAATCCATATATAAACTGAACAACGATATCTGCTGAATGAGATTATATATTTGAAGTAAGTGATACTGCTTGAAATATTACTTGAGCAACATTTAGAATATCTATACCAAAAACTATAACCATTACTTTTGATACTAATATTTCTACTTGAATAGTTAGCAAAGCTGCTGTAAAATATAATAAGGATGTTGCATATGGAATGGTCTTTGATGATTGATTAGATGATGGATATCAACCAGCATTTAAATATTTAGCTTGATGACAGATATCCTGATGGAATACAAATTTTATAGCTCCGTGATTGTACTATACTGATGGTGCAGGAAACGATATTTGATTTAGATGATGATATGCATGGTATTCTGTCAATTCAAATTTTACTGATTTACATATAAATACACCAAGCTACATAACTTGGACTCAACTTAAAGAAACATATCTAGATTGATGGGATGTAATAAATCATTGACGAACTAGTTCTGCATATCCATCTGTTGGACAGACATTTGCATATCCCGATAATCCTCCGGGAACTACATGACTTGATTATGCTTATGAAATACAAAAAGCTTACGAATATGTAAGAGACCATATATGAGTGTCTTGAGTACTTATGAGCCATTTTATTTTGCCAAGCTGAGATCCTGCCTATACACAACCAGCTCGAGATCAATGATATAAATCTGTATCATCACAATGAATCAACAACTGAAGCAATTGAATAAATATTTATAATAACTTAGATCTCTATCATTTACAAATGCATAGACAATATGTTACATCTCAAAATTCTGATTTATCTAATGTAATGAATGATATAAATACATTGATGAATAATAGTAGTGGTGCAAACACAAAACTTTGGAGACATGCATTTACTCACTGAGTTGTATTTACTGGTAATAATAATGGTTGAATAGATTTCACTTTATGGAAATATTTGATGGATAATATGGCTTCTACCTATGGTAAAAATTGAACTGATAAAATATGGTTTGCTGGTCCTCAAGAAGTTTATGAATATGTATCCACTAAACAATGAACTAACATTAGTACAACAATAAGTTGAAATCAATTAATAATAAATCTTGACACCTTAAATGTACCTAGTGATCTCAGAAGAAAAGCATTGTCACTTTTGATAACATGAACAAATGCACATATATCTTCAATAGCTTATCAAAATTGAGCATTTACATATCACACTGAGAATAAAAATAATTGACTGATAAATTTGGAAATGTGAGATTATTATCTAAATGATAGAAACCCAGATTCATTTAATTTATGAAGTGAGAATTGAGCAAATAAATCACAATCATATAACACCAATACTATAATATTAACATGAATGAGTCCAGGATTAAATAATATAATTTATTTGAGCGGTGCTTGAACTATATATAAAAATGGAACTAATAAATGAACATCTTCAACTGGAAGTAATGGAGATCAATTCTATATACAGATGACTTCTAGTAATAATGGATGAGAAACTATTTCGACTACATTAAAAATCTGACTTCAATCCACAACATATTCAATCACTACTCAGGCTGATGCACAAGTAGAAGATGATGTAATAGATCTACCTAGTTCAAATACAAAATCAACTATGGACGATAGACTGATTGCTAGCTGATATAATAATGGAACTGGAAGTATAAAAGCTAATCTAAACACATTCTTGGTATGAACTAAAAAAATTAGAACTAGAGACAGTGCTGGTAAAATATTAGCAGCTATAATCATGCAATCTTCTGGAGCTAATAATAAAATAGAGGCTCAAATACCTGCTTGAACAACTGTAAAAAAAGCCAATAATAATATTTATACTTGAATCATAAATACACCTCAATCTATACCAGTAAATAATATATCATTACAAAACGCTATTTATGCTGCTAGTTTTGGTTCTACATGAGAAAGCATAAATTTTGAAGATACTGATAATATGCCAGCAAATGTAACAGTTAGATTACCAGCACCTTGAAAGAATTTAGGAGATTCGGTAGATATATATTATTCAGAAGATAATTGATCTACTTGGAATTTCCATACAAGTACTATAGTAACTCTAATAAATTGAGAACCATATGTTGAATTTGATACTACTCACTTTACTGATTTTGCAATCACATTACCATGAGGTAGTTTTACTTGAACATTCGTTATAAATAATGATGCTATTTCTACTACTTTAAGTTCAGTGACTCTAAATAATTCTACCACACCCAATGCTTCTAAGATGAGATTTGCTGATACTATAGGTGGTTTATCTAATGCATCTCGAGAAAACTATGCCACTACTAAATCTTGGACACTACCTTGAACTACTTGAACAAAAATAGTCTATGCTCAATTTGATCTTGAATGAGATTGAACTAGCGATGTACAAATTAGTGATATTATAGAATATATAGATTGAGGTGGAGGTTGAGGTTGATCTTGTATACCAACAGCTTGAACAGTTTCATTATCGGCTGGTGGTTGAGGTAATATTGGTTGTCTTACTCTTGATATTAATCCATGATCGTTATCATGTACTTATGAAAATAATTTGTATGTATGGTCTGGTGCTTCTAGTTATCTACAACACGATGTAGAAAATACTTTTACTGGTTATTTTGAATGTATAGATTTGAACTGAACACTTACTAGTTGGAATCTTACTACACAATCAAGTACTTTGATAAACCAAGCTAATAACTCTAAAACCATAACAACTAATCTTATTTATTTTAAATCAGCTCCTACAAATATTCAATGATGAAGTTGTCTTAAAGAACTATGAACTACTACATATGTAGACTCTACTCAACCTAGAATAATTATGGGAAAATTAAATGATCAATGAGCTATTTGTACACTTCAGACAACTGGTAATATGATAAAAATATCAATACCAGCTAACCAAGCAGTAGGTAACTATTTATCTACTATAAGTTATACTCTAAACGAAACTTCTTAATTTAATATTAAAAATATTATTAGCTTCGTAAATATTGCGGAGCTTTTTTTATAATTGAAATTTGCACTTAGTAATTTAGGACAGCTTAAAAATAATGTCTTCATATATTTGACAAACACATAAATATAGCATACAGTTGAGTATGTTTATAAACATTTATTGTTTATGGTAAAAAAATGAAAAAAAAATTATGAAAAGTATCTGCTAAAAACAAGCATATCGCTAATATTTTTTTTCATATAAAAAAACATAAAAAGCATTATGCCCTATGATTTTTATGATCAGTCGTTATGGCTTCTCTCGTGTTCACCATATGATTGAATACTTTTTTTCCTTCTCATACCTTCGCTGCTTCTCCCCTATGTGCTTCCAACGCTAGTAGTCAAGCTTATGAGCGAATTAGCAGAGTAAAAGTAAACACCACCCAACAAAACACCACTAAAGCATGATATCTTGATTATACTGCCACGCCTATTGCTACCCTCAATGCCGGAACAACTTATCCGATAGAGGTAGATGTAGGAACTACCTCGGCCTATCAAGAATATGTTAAGATATGGTTAGATATGAATCAGAATGGCACTATCGAAGATCCTGCCGAACTAGTATATAATGTAAATCAAAGTGTTACTACTCTCAAAACATTTACCGGAAATATAACGATTCCCTCATCTGCATACAATGGTCAGATTTATATGCGTGTCATCATGCAATATGCAGCAACACCAGCCCTCTGTGGAACTTATCAGTATTGATGAACTCAGGATTATCTTGTCAATGTAGTTTGAGCAACATCAAATCCTGTAAATAAAACACTTACAGTAATGACAGGAGGTAGTGGTATAGGTAACGTAACAAGTTCGCCAGCATGAATAAACATATTATCATGAATAAATAGTTTCGATTACTCATCATGAACCGCCGTAACATTGACTGCCATTCCTAGCGCTAGTTCAACATTTTCTGGACGATGATGAAATTGTTCATGAACATCCACTGGAGCAAGTGTAACCCTCAATACAGGGAAAACGTGTACGGCAACATTCAATTCGATTGCTGCTCCCACAGCACCTACCGTTACCTGTACAATTTTTAGCAATGGTACTACAGGAAATTCTGCCAATAGAATAACTTGTACGGCAACAGATACCGCTTCCCCATCAGCAATAACAAAAGTTCAATATTCAATAAACTGATGAAGCACGTGGAGTGATACAACATCGCTATCGCTCACGACAGATTTATTTTATCCTAATGAATGAACGACCGATTTTAGGATGAGATTATTTAGTGCGTGAGGAACAGGGTCGACTTCTTCTGCTTATTATCTTATAAAAGATAGAACAGCTCCAACCATTACGATAACAAATCCAAATAACAATCCAGCTACGAGCAAAACAATTACCGGAAGTGTGAATGATGGAACATTAAAATATACTATTATGGGGGATATTCCACAGCCATGTGAGTCACCTCTTGCTGTTACTAATACATACACAGTACCACTTACATTTAGTGCAGAAAACCAAAATTGATATAGTGTGTGTTTTAAGGCGACGGATGCGATATGAAACAGTAGCTATTCATCATCTAATACCATAGCATGAATAGATACGACAGCGCCAACTATTACGATAACCCAACCAAATACCAATCCGGCTACAAGTAAGACCATCACGGCAAGTACGAGTGATGGAACATTGACGATGACCGCAGGATCGACAAGTACAACGTGTAATGCAAGCAGATCATTCATAGCATATGCAAGCACTGCCTTTACGAGCGAAGCAGACAATGGGAAATATGTATGTTATAGAGCTATAGATAGTGCAGGAAATACAAGCTATCTCAATTCTACACCAGCGATTTCATGAATAGATAAGACAGCCCCAACAATTGTACAAGTAACTGCAGTACCTATCTCCACAAGTGACTCCACCCCAAACTATACCTTTAGTTCTACAGAAGTAGGAACCATAACATATGGGGGAAGTTGTTCATCATCAACAACAAATACAACTGTAGGAAGCAATACTATAACCTTCAATACATTGGCGGATGCAACATATAGTAATTGTACAATAAAAGTTACCGATGCTGCAGGAAATCAAAGTAATACATTATCAGTAAATACATTTACTGTTATTGCTACAGCCACAGCAGAAGCTAATGCAAACTTACAGATGGAAAAAGATTATCTATGAATGATAGGATCAGATTATCCAGATGACTATACAGCAACAAGTGTAGCCGCAGTAACAGCAGCATTCGCATTATCAGAAACCAATAATGCAGAAAAAATAACAAAAACAAATACACTTCATGCTGCATATGCATGATTGATAACAAAGTTGAATGCTGCAAAAGCAGCCGCAGCTACAAAAGTTCAAGCTGACTATACCGCAGGAAGTTGGGCAACACTCACCGGTGCATTAGCATGATGACGAGAATGAAGTGTGAATGCTAGAAATATTAAAGCTACAACAATCACTAATGCGATTGCAGCCTTAGTAACAAAAGCAGAAGCAGAAGATGATGATATAGTAAATATACCTTCAGACACCAACAACCAAGAAGGTATAATTGCAGCTTTTACTAACAAATGATATAAAGATGCAGAATGATCTCTCAAAGAAGTTAATGTATGAACGTATATAGGAACAAAGAAAATAAATACCGTCAATAGCCATGGTAAAATACTTGTACCATTTATCCAACAATCATCATGATCTACAAAAAAAATAGAAGCTGACTTTCCTGTCGGCGTAGTAGCCAAAGATACCAGTGGAAATAATTTTGAGGGTCTGATAGATATACCAAGAGAAGAACCATTGACTAAGGCGACAGATGGATGATTGAATACGGCAGTCACTGTAGTATCGTTTTGATCTACATGATGATCCATAAACTTTGTGGATACTTGAGATAATCCTATAGATATAACACTCAGGATACCATTATCTGGACAGAATGCAGGAGATACTGTAGATATATATTATTCTACAGATAACTGATCTAATTGGAATTTTCAAATCACAACTACAACAATAGATATTTCATGAACTACCTATGTAGAATTTACTTCAAATCATTTTACAGATTTTGCGGTTACACTTCCTGGTGGTTGAGGTGGTTGATGATGAGGTTCATTCACTTGAACATTTGTAATAAACAATGATGATGTCTCTACTACTTCAAATTCTGTAACTCTTAATAATTCTACCACACCTACTGCTTCTAAAATGAAATTTTCTGACACTATATGAGGTTTATCTAGTGCATCTCGAGAGAACTATGCTACTACTAAATCTTGGATACTTCCTGGAACATTTTGAACCAAAATAGTCTATGCTCAATTTGATCTTGAAGGTGATTGAACCAGCGATGTACAAATTAGTGATAGCATAGAATATGTTGATTCAATGGGTGGTTGAGGTTGATCTTGTATACCAACAGCTTGAACAGTTTCATTATCGGCTGGTGGTTGAGGTAATATTGGTTGTCTTACTCTTGATATTAATCCATGATCGTTATCATGTACTTATGAAAATAATT
>Ga0194063_10000104_pt1 | contig 57183 bp, 46 predicted proteins | sample SepL3720m_MetaG_FD_155459 | JGI IMG/M metagenome (GOLD analysis project Ga0194063, IMG submission 155459) | Anoxic zone freshwater microbial communities from boreal shield lake in IISD Experimental Lakes Area, Ontario, Canada - Sep2016-L373-20m | ecosystem: Environmental > Aquatic > Freshwater... | reverse complement strand
CTATATAATAGATATAGTATCAAACATATTGCGTATCTATTTTTTTTCTGTTACTCTATGTAATAGTTTCGTTTCATCCGTATGAAAAATAGAAAAGCTGCAATCGCTACAATTTTAATGGTCGGCGCTCTTGTCCTTATGGGGGTCGCAGCAGTTACCACTTCCTTAAATTTAAATCAAACGCGAACAACAGCTTCTCGAGCTTCAGAAGCATGTAAGCCACAAAAATGTGGGTCATTATCTACCAATTCAGATGCGGGGTATTCTTCAATGTACGCTACCGGTGGGACACAGTTTTTTGAAAAAGGCGGATGTACAAAAGCAATTCCACAAGGTGTTGGCACTTATTGTAAAAGTCAAAACACTGCACCAATCGCACCTCCGGCGAGTGGGGGTGGAGGTACTGAATGTGAATATGATAACCGCGCAGACTGCGTAGGTGACACAACTTGTGCAAAATGCACTACAGTAGGGTGCAAAACTCCAACTGCAAAGTGTGAAACGAGAAGAACACCGAGTGCAGCAGTATCAACGGCACCGGTAGTATCAGTGTCACCTAAACCAGCAGTTACAGCACCTCCACCGGAACCTGTTTGCACAGAGACATATAATGTAGTAAAAGCTGGAACCTCTGATTGTTCTGCTTTGTGCACAGGTTTTGGTGGTTATGCAGGGCCAAGTACCTACAATCCAACATCGAGAAAATGTTGTTGCAAAGGTTTCCCCCCAGGGGTGCCACTGCCAATCTCGGGCGGAGAGCATACGGGGAAATATCGCTGTTGTAAGGTACAAGCTTGTGATGGAAAGGGAGCAGGAGGATGCAAAGCTTCAGAAGCTTGGGTCACATGGGGCGGCTACTATGACTCGACGTGTACTGCAAATGGCCTACAATATTGTGATGATTATAACGGCCTTAATGATGGTGCATCTGGGTGCTTTTCATGTGGTTCAGGTGGGGCCGCGGCGACATCAAATTGTGGAATAAGTAATGGCCCAAAAAAATGTAACGTCGATTATGCCTGCACTGCTAGCACAAAGGGTACAACCTCAAGTGAATATTACCAATCAGGGGGAGTATATTATCAAAAAAATGGGACAAGTTGCACATCAGCGAACATCTCAACGCTTTGTGGGTGTTGTGCGAGTGGAAAAATGTGCGAATCTACTTGTTGTGGAAATGCAAATGATACCTGTGACTATTTAGGCACATCTCCAACATGTAAAAGTGCCACAACAACATGTAAGGGGAATGGATTTTTTTGTAAGGTTGGGACTGACAAATGTTGCTCAGATAATTATGAATGTAAACACCATGGTAATAGCACAGCTGGGGAAGGTGGGGACGGCAGTTGCGTTCAAAAAACAGATGCCGGTGGAGTTACAACAGGGCTTTGCTCTGGTACATCTCATACGTGTTCAGTTAATGAATGTAAACTAGTTGATCCAAGCTATACGGCATCTAATAGTAATGTATATTGGGGAACAGAATCGGGCCTATCATCTTACAAGAAGAACGGAGAGTGCGTAAAAGACTATATTAGGAATATTTGCGGCTGTTCAACGACAGGTGGCGCAGGCGGAGGTATATCTTGCAATACGAATAGCGGGACTGAATATAAATGTGGTGTTGACTATAAATGTACTACTAGTACAAAGGCCACTAACAGTAACACATATTTTAAGGACTACAAGTCAGAGGGCGGTGTAATTTATAATTATTGTGGGAATAGCACAAGAATTTCAGAAAGTGGAAGTGGGGCCACAAGCCTTTATGGCTATTGCGGCTGTAAATCAGATGTTGTGGGTGGGGGAGCGACAGACCCAGTAGTACCACCAGTAGTAAACCCCCCTGTGAGTGATGGAACATGTAAGGGGGTAACATGTACTGATGCCTGTAAAGTGTTTGGACAAGTTTCTGGTTTTAATCAAAATACGACAGGTTTCAATATCAGAAATAACCAATTTTATTCAAAGACAGATACTCAATGTAATAATCCAATTAGTGGGGAAAGTCCACTGACCTATTGTGGATGTGGGTCCGTTATCCCCTCTCCAACTCCGTGGCAATATGAGGTATATCATAAGATAAGTGTGAGGGTAAAAAATTCATGTCAAAAAGCCTTTACAATCACAAATTGGACTCCTGGGGAGTCAGGATATTGGATACCACTTAATATAACAGTTGAACCAGGCGCGACATCTGGCTCGATAGATGTCACAAATGGGGGAAGCATACCTTGTAAACCATATGCAATCATGTGGCGTACTTGTATTACCACTGGTGGTAGTTGTATGCATGTATTTAATGGGATAGACTGTAATAAGGATACTCAGTGGACATTTGATACAACTGGCTGGTGTGGCTAATATAAGGTTAGTAGTAAAAATACTAGTATGATACAAAAAATAAAGGACTACGGGAAAATAATCACGATATTGCTTTTAAGTCTTTTTTTAGCTCAGCTATTTAACACTGAATTCTTTATTGGGAATTCACCACTCATTCGTCCAAATTTAGATCAGTATATTGCAACCAGAATTACCAATACAAAAAACTCCGTCTCAAAATCTATTGCGCTATTAATAAATAGCAAAGTGGGGGAGGCTCAGCAGATAGCCAATGCTGGTGCTGACAAAGCATTTAAGGAGTTAGAATCTGTGCCTTTTTCAGAGGTTGCAAAGGGTACATATGCAAAGTCAAATGCGACAGCCACTATAACCGAAGTTACATTGGGGGAAATAGAAGCTGATGAATACACTTTTGAACTAAAAGGGCAAACTGTAAAGATTCGAGTTCCAAAAAGTGCCAACATTTCAGAAGAGCAGCTAAAAAAAGAGTTGGGTGCTAATTAAAAGGCTCTTGAAAATTAATATTTTATTCATTATCCTGAATACATATGTACTTAGGTCCATTTTATTTTGACACAAAGGAAATTTTTCTTATTTTAGCGGCTATTTTGATTGGCCTTGCTCTCTACTTTAGCTGGCCACTCTATTGGTTTAACCCTCGTGTACTTCTCCTTCTTATCATTCTTATGCTTATCACAAAAGGGCTCCTTCCTGCAATTCATAATGAGGCTTTTTTCATCCTTGCAATCATCACTATATTTTTATCGCTCTATCTGCCTTTATTTCAGCTCGTTCTGTTCTACTTCATCTCCTTCAGCCTCTTTAAGCTGATGAAAGTCATATAATTCATTTCTATTTGCCTTGCATTTCATTCCTCTTTTCTCTATAGTAATACTATTCAATACCCATGACATCTTTTTATAGGAAAATATTTATAGTTTTAGCTATTTTGACGTTATTTTTTATCATCTCAAAAGGTATAGCGTATGAAGCGATGGCTCGAAATTCGCTCATGCAATCGCAAATACTTTCCTACTATCCTCCAACTCCTCCACCTTGTCTCCCAATCCCATTGGCTTGTTCGAACAAATGCGGCTCGATTGCCGTTTGTGCATCAGATGGATGTGGCAAACAGATATGCTGTGCAGCGACAATAGCATGCCCCACTCCTACTACAATCCCCACGCCTACTCCCAATCCCTGCACTTTACAGCCACAGGGGGACGCGAATTGTGATGATGTTATAAATGATGTGGATTATGGGATATTTCAATCGAAAATGAAGGGATTAAATTATGCTGTTGCTTATTACTCTGCGGACTTTAATAAAGATGCCAAAGTAGACATGCTTGATTATGAAATTTGGCGCAATTCATTCTTGAAATAATATGAGGCATCTTAATATGCACGTTATACTACGACTAGTTATCCTAGCAATCGTTGCACTTGGTTTTAGTATGGGGCTCTGGGCATATCTAAATGGGTATCTTACTAAATCAAAAGCATCAAACTCCATCGCCCATCTATCATTTACAACAAAAAAAATAGAAGCTGAAGGCAATCAACGAATAAGCACCATCCTTGCAGTCACAGCATCATCTGGCATTTCTGGTATCGATCTCTCCTTTTCTACAACGGGATCAAATCTTACGTTTTCCTATTCAGATACTGCAGCACATCTTCCCGAGGGGTATGAGTTGGTTCTAGATGAAATCGGCATGACAGCCACTGCTGGAGTAAATAAAAATCTAAAGCGAATTGTTCTTGTATCAAGAAAGTCAAAACTGCTCCTTCCAAAAGTAGCTCAAATCCCGCTTTATTTTACAGCAATTAACGATGGAAAATTGGGTGCAAGCACTACACTTACAGTTAATACCGCCGCTTCTCAGATCGTAGGTGTTTCTGAAGAGGGTGTATCTGGCGTGTCATTTTCTATTGAAGGAGATGAAGCTCCACTCATATTTATCGTCAATATTGCTGATCCACGAGCTGCGTCCATTGCTGACCTTACCTGCACATCATCATGTGGGCGTAATGTCATTCTCAAATGGACAGATGTTAAAAATGAAGATGGGTACAAGGTGTACAAAGATGGAGTACTCCTCACAACACTCGGAAAAAATTCAGCTGTATTCCCATACAATTGGTGCACAAACTATGCAAATCACCAGTATATGGTAATTGCCTATAACACCGCATATGGATCTGTTTCAGAGACAAGCCCCGTTGTCAGCTGTGCATGCAACATCTGCCCCACACAATCGCCACCAACGCCAACACCTATCATGCCAACCAACTCAGCAGATCTTATTTTCCGCCTCAGTTTTCCCGATGTTGATCTCACAGTGAACGAAATTCCCAATGTGAGAGTGAGAATCATGACAAACGACAAAAAATCAATCTGCAGCGATGGAATTGACTGTGAACGAATGGTGACACTTAAAAGAATGTATACATCAGATATGAATCCAACAACATACTTCTCATCTCCACAACTTCAATACGATCTCAAAGAGAATAGAGCATATGCTGTCGTTATTAAACAGGGTAAGACGATACAACGCACATACAACAATGTTTATTTAGTATGGAAAAAGCTCCTCAACTGCTTAGTTCCTAGTACAATGAATAGTGGATGTGGTCAGCTTATTACAGCCGATCTTACAGCCCGTCCCATGTTATCAGGTGATATTGAGGGGCTTGATAGTAAGTCAACTGGTTACAACAGTATTGATATAAACGATCTAACAAAAATAGGACAGATTGCCGAAACACAGAAAACATTGCAGAACAAACAAACAGAAGGGGACGTCAACTTAGATGGTGGCACAGATATAAAGGATTATAGTATTGCAGCAAAGAATTTGAATAAAAAAGGCGACTAATATGAATAAAAACATACGGCTATTTTCAATAATTGCGGTTTTTGGGGTTGCAGTGCTTGTTGGAGCCTATTGGTTTCAACAATACTTAAAAGGTTCAAAGGCATCATCTGTCCCCGCCATCTCATTTGCGATAGCTAATGGCAAAAAAATCGCTCCCGGTGATCAGTTTGAAGCTTTAGTCCAAATTACTCCCAATGGAAAAACATTTTATTCTGTGGAGTTGAGCTTTGTTTACGACACTGCAAAATTAAAGTTACAAAATGAGGCAGATCCTTTAGCAAATCTCACTGCGCTCTCTACAACCAATTCTACTCCAATCGATGTAAAGTTTATTTCCACAGGAACAAGTGTTGACCCAGCAACTGGAAAAGTAAAGATTATGGCGATACGCGACACAGGAACAGCAACAAACAATCCATTTATTGGAGGCACTCAACCAATTGCCATAGCAAAGATTGCCCTTGTTATGAAAGATACAGCGGCACTCCCTTTTACCATTGCCTGGGACGGTGCATCAAAAACAAGCCTTCCAGACACAATAGAAAAACAGGATTTAATATATACCGGTCTTGAACCGACAAATGCCCCTATCTCCTATATATATGCATCAGACGATTTTTCAGGGACAAGTTTAAAGCCTCAATGGTGGACATGGGTTACCCCAGAAGGAGGTAGCAGTGTGGGGGTTAAAGATGGCGTTGTTACTTTGTACAACCCACCAGGAAATGGAAAGAGTTTGGGCTCATCTATAGGTATGAATGTCCCCGAAGGCGACTTTGTGACAGAGATAACATTAAAAAGCCATAGTGCAAATGGAATGACAGGCAATTTTGGAATGCATATACAGATAGAAAATGGAGGAGGTTCTTACGATTCTTTTATGATATTACGGCCATATAATAATGCGCCAGGTGAGATTGTAGTAAGTGTCAATTCTAAAGATTTAAATTTAAATTGGGATATGAAGGGCGTGAAGCTAGCCCTAGCTCATACAGATCCTGTAAGAGTAAAAATAGAGCGTAAAGGTTCAACTATGTATGCATATTATGATCTTCTCATGGGGCAAGGATACCAATTAGTAAGACAACTATCTGCATTTAAAATAGGAAAAGGAACTGTTTCTATATTCGACGATACGTGGGGACCAGATTTTCCTTCAACTTCAGGCGTTGCTGATGATTTTAAGATGACTAGCTATAAAGCTGCCCCAACGGGCGCTCCCATTCCAACAAACATTCCTCCAATAGGTGCGGGAACGGGGACACCCATTCCTGGTGCAGCCACACCATATCCTACAACGGGGATAGTGAAATGTGGCATAGATGTCTGTCAGACAAATTATTTCTGCTATTATCCACCAGTCTCAGACTGTGTTGCAGGAGAGACATGTATTGATATGTATTCGGAGCCTTATTGTAAGCTTAAAGATGGAAAGCTTGAGTTGACGCCTACTCCCGTCTTGGGTAGTGCAGGTACTGTTGCCAATACAACAAAAATATATGAAGGTCCAGGTATGCTCTATATCAATTCCATCATGACATATCCAGCACCACTACGATATGAACAGCCAATTAAACTCGAAGCAGGATCCTACTCATTAGTATTAGGTGCAAGAATGGCTGTAAGAAAAGGGACAGGTCTTGTTATTGTTATTCAATGCAATGAAGCCAGTTGTGGAGAAAATAATGATAAAAAAAAGCTCACTCAAAACTCTGTCATTTATCGTACACCCACGTTTCCCCTCAAGACAGATTTTTCAGAACTCCGTCAATCGTTTACCATTTCAAGCAGTGTGAGTAATAAACAACTTGTCGTTCGTATATACTGTGAAGATGGGAGTGAATGTGAAATTGATTACCTCTCACTTGAGGACGCATGGGGAAGTGAACGCTTAAAAAATCCAATGTTTACAGAAGTGCAGAAAATAAACGACGTCCGTAAACAGCCAACTTCCTGGGAGATTGATACAACGGCAAATATGTATGGATCAATTGATCAAGCATGTGGCGTGCGGGGAGCATTAATGATTAATAATCCAGCGAAATGAGAAAGATAATACTTTATATTGTTGGTGCGACAATGTTGTTTGGAATGTATACCCATGTGAATGGAGTTGTCTGGGGAGAGGATCCTGTATGTAGTCCTGCTTGTAAATATAATGAGACTTGTGGAGCTGAAAATAAATGTGCGGTGAACCCAGCATGTCCGGGGTTTGTAAAAGCATCAGTCTCACCGTCCACGGTGCGTCCTTTTGATCAGGTAACGGTCAAATGTAATTATGGCAAACGCCTTGACTGTCTCAAGGTGACAGGAGCTGGGCTTTCCAACTGTCGTTACAGTCGATTTGAAGGGACTGACAATGTTTTTGCATGTGATGCAAGCTTAAATGCAGGATTTTTTGATGATGCAAAATGTGTGACAACAGCGGGGACTGCGGATAAGTGTTGTACTGGGAGTGAAAAAGCTGGAGACATAACCGTTCTTGGTACTGAGGTTCACTATGATCAAGACATGGTTCTGCCTTTTGGAACATATACCTTATCTGCTCGGGTGTTTTCTGTTATCGCAAAAGGAAAAGGAAATCGTGTAGTCGTTATCTGTAACTCAGATACATGCACCTCAACTGTAAATAAAAATGGTGAGCTTGGTTCAATTTCATTTGCGGAAGGTACCGACTTTGAAACAAAATCACTCAACATCCCCATAGCCGGAAAGGGAGATGACAAACACTATTTAGTGCGAGTGAGTGTCGACAAAGGATCTGAGGGATATTTTGACTCTGTATCGCTCAAAGATGCGAATAGAGATTATGTTCAAAATGGGGATTTTGCTCAAGCAACAGACATCACGGTCGCGACACGCCAACCTGTCTCATGGGGAGAAGGGGACAATAAAGTAGGATATTATTACGGGTCCCTTGCAGCTGCTGAAGACGTGGTTCAACCACTTCTAGTGAAAGCAAAAGGGGGAGGGGCAGACGGTGGGCCAACCGCAGTTCCTGGAGAGCCAACCACAGTTGCACTTGCATTAAAAATAAAACTTCAAGGAGTTTCTAAGAAACCCGCAAAAGCTGATCCGATCAATGTTCAGGTAAAACTTGCAGGAGGGAGCCTTACCGCGGCGACAGAATATAAAACCATAAGCTTTACTGTGAATGATGCTGGCGAATGGTCTGGAAAAGCATCTTTTGACAAGATTCCAACGGGGAGCGGCTATAGAGTATATATAAAGGGTCCAAAACATATTTCAAAGAAAGTCTGCGATGCTGCGCCGACAGAAGCAACACCTGGATCCTATCATTGTGGAGACGGCAAGATTACACTTCAAGCCGGCGACAATACACTTGATTTCTCAAAAATTATTCAACTTGGTGGAGATCTTTCTGAAGCTGGCGGTAAACAAAACGGAATTATCGATGCATATGACACCACCTTCGTCCGCACTAATCTAGGCACATCAGATGCTTCAAAGATTGCCATAGGGGACGTTAATTTTGATGGAGGGATCGACACACTAGATTACTCGATGGTTTTGCAATCGTTATCCATTAAATATGACGAGGAATAATCACTATGGAACAAACACAGCATTCTCGCCCTATGTTAGCACTCCTTGCCGTTGTTCTTTTAGTGGCAAGTATCATTGGATTTTTTGTGTCTCAAAACATCAATAAACGTCCATCTACTGCCGAAATGACACAGGTAAAAATGTCTCCTTCACTAGCTCCCACGCTTATTCCCTATGAGACAAAAGGTGGCTTTTCATTTAAATTACGTGATCCTCAGGCTTCTCTCAAAAGTGGGACGCCTTTTGCTGTTGATTTATATGTAACATCCAGTAAAGATACTGTTGCAGGATATGATGTTGTTTTCACCTATGATATGAAAGCATTTGAGCGTCAATCAATTCAAAATAGCCTGCAATCATTTCGTATTTTTACCTTTAATCGGGGAAACCATGTTTCAATTTCTGCCACAAAAAATATAGAGGTCGTAGAACCAATTCAATTTAATAATATTTCCATTCTATCCTTTACCTTTCTTCCAAAACAAGCGGGCTCATTTATATTCTCCCTTAAACCACAGGGCAATGAGAGCTCAAAACTGGTAAATGAATCTGCGGTTGTGACCTATCCAGAGACTACTGATTTGCGCCTTGAAATTAAGTAAAAAATAATGAATAATAAGAGGTAATGAGAATTACCCGCTTTTCGTTTCTTCATTTGTTTGTATTTCTATCTGCCTATTTGTTCATTTTAGCGCCTGTTGAAGCCGCATATCTTAAATTTGATAAAGCAACAACATCTGTTACGGCAGGAAGCACATTTACGCTGAATGCAGTTGTTGATGCAGGAATTGATCAAATCACCTCAACCGATATGTGGATTTTATATGATCCAACCCTTATTGAAGCCCAAAGCGCGTCTTCCGGCGCTTTTTTTCCAGCAGTGACAAATAATCTTTCATCAGGTAAAACGTATATTGCAGGGCTTATCACTACTCCAGGAACGTATATGACAGGTGTGGGCACTGTCGCTACAATTACATTTAGAGCATTAAAAAATGGAACAGCAACTGTGGCTTACGACTGTCGAACAGATGCAAGCAACTCTTCAAAAGTCATAAAAAATGCTGTAGACCCCATTAATATTATTGTCTGTAGCCAAAATGGAACATCGGTTGTAACCGTTGGTACAGGTGGTACTGTTGCCCCAACAACCGGAGCCCAGCCCACAACAGTTTATGGGAATCAAACGCAACCAACAACACTCCCTCAAACAGGAATTATGGATGAATTGCCAAAGCTTCTTATGGTTGGCATTATGTTTGTTATGGTGGGGACAGTCATGAGGCTGTTTTTATAAAAAAAATTATTTTCATTACATTGAGATTCAATTGACACGTTATGAAATCACCCTCACTTAAAGGTCTGAGCGGAAGTGGTGTCAAAATTGCAATCGGGGTTGTTGCTGGTCTTGTTGTTGTCGTTGGAGGATTTCTCCTTGTTCAAAACGTATTTACAAAGGCATCTGATGCGGCTCCAAGAGATATTGTCATCAATGGAGTAGCAGCAAATGCTGCAAAAATTAGTTGGACAACAGATCAAGAGACTCAAGCAGTCATTGAATATGGTTCATCTCCCACCTCATTGAATTTATTTGCACCTGAGACGCAAAAACAAAAAACACATACAGTCGATCTCACATTATTATCCCCCAATACATCCTATTATTTTCAGATTCGTATCGGCGAGACAAAACACGATAATGGGGGAGTGCCATGGATGTTTTCCACAAAATCAAACCAAGCTGGTGCAGGAGGCACCCCTACTGCAACTCCATCAGGTGCGCTTACCCCTACTCATGCAGGGCCCACACAAAAACCTGTGCCAACAATGCCTGGATCAGTACTTACGCCAATTTCAACGACTATTACGCCTCAAGCAAATGCGACAATCGGTCCTCTTCCTACATCTTCGCTTCGTGTCCCAACAGCTGTCCCAACAGTCCGTGTTTTGAGTACTTCAACACCTGTTCCGACAGTATATGTTGTGCCCACCCTCCCTTTGTATACTTGTGGAGAGACCGACTGTCAAAAAGTATGTCTTAAGATTGGGGCAACTTGTAGCACTCAGGACTGGATGCGATCAATCTGCGTTGGTAAGATGATGCCAGGCTCTTGCTATTGGATTACCCCAACACTTACGCCTACTCCATCCCCCACCTTAAATCCACTCACTCCTACTTTGAGTCCAACAGCTACCCCTACATCCACTCCTACTCCAAGTCCAACTGGGGCGCCCACAAATACTCCAGGGCCCACAACGCCAAGCTACATGAACTAAGTCAAAAAACTAAACACTAAATTCCAATTTGTTCCATTTTATATTTGGAGTTTGTTTAGAATTTAGGGTTTGGGATTTAGAATTTATTTCCTCTGCTTCTGACTTTCAATTTTTTGTGTTACACTGAATACAGTTACTATTTATTAATATATTTATGTCAGATTCACAATCGTCCTCAAAATTTGGATTGGGACTCATGTTCGGTGCTATTATCGGGGGGCTTACAGCCTTTTTTCTTTCACCAAATTCTGGTCCAGAAAATCAGAAATTAGTTGCAAAAAAGATTAAAGAACTTGAAAAACTTCTTGCAGAGACAGATATTGAAAATAAAGTGAAAGAGATCTTTGGAGAAGCGACTGCAGAGGGAAGAGTAGTATACAAAAAAGCCAAAAAAGAGTTCATTAAGACACTTGCAGAAGCAAAGGGTACTATTGAATCACTTGATAAAGAAAAGGTCTCAGCCGTGGCTCATGAAACAGTTGAAATCTTGAAAAAAGAAGTGAAACATGAAGGAAAAGAGATGGAAAAGCTCAAGGATGAACTTGCAAAAGAATGGAAAAAATTAGCGCCAAAAGCTAAGAAATAATTCCCCCTCTTGTCAATAAAACGTCCCGTGCTTCGGCACGGGATTTTTTGTTGTTATTTCCAGCATGTATCCGTAAATTGTGAGATTGCACTTGAACAATCTTTCCCACCATACTTTTGGTAATTTCTACAGAATGTTGCGCAATAATATGTCCCATCCTTCGTCCCACAGCTTCCGTAGTAGCTACACGCAGCCTTTACGACGGTTCGTGCATCCCAATTGGTGCATGTTGTGGCTTTGGTGTTCTCCTTAATGTTCATTCCCGCAATCACTAATGAGTCAAAGATGATACGTCTATCAACATTTTTAGAGCCAATGACTTTTGCCGCATCATTTTTATAATGACTATATAAATAGGGTGATAAAGACATGACGCCGACTACCCCAAGGCCACTCCCGCTTCCTTCTCGACATTTGTATCCAGCATATTTACTATCCGAAAAGACGATGCCAGTATTTCCATCATACGCATAGCCACTACAAATTCTTTTTTCTTCAGTGATAAATTCACTGTTCCACCAGTTTTCAGAATTATAGAGAAGGAGGTATTTTGGGCTCACTGTATCAAAAAATCCTCCACTTTCAATTGACGCAAGTGTACGAAGCACTTCTTTTGGCGCACACGCTTTTGTTGCAGCAGCCGCGATAATTTCGTCCACCGTCTCACCAGGGCGTTTAAGCGAGGCATCAATTGGAAAGACATCAGGACCCCTTGTCGGCTTGGGTGGCTTCGTTGGGTTTGGTAGGCTAGTGGGCGCTGAGGTTGGTGGCATTGCGTATGTGGGAACAACTCTATTTGTCGGAATGATGCTGATTCCGCTCGTTGGTTGAATAAAAGGAGTTGAGGTGGGCATTTCTGTTGGTATGGTTTCATAGGCCATGGTTGGCTCTGGCTTAAATGATGGTTCTGGGGGCTGCTCAATTCTTTGTGAAAATAGCCCAAAATGGGGGAGTTCAAAGCGAAATGATGAGATATCTGCAATTATCTTCTGTACGTCAGCATGAAGTGCTCCAGCGTTAAATTCAGGGGAGTTTGAGTAGTAACGAGGTGCAATAAAAAAAACAAAGCAAAATGAAATAATACATGCGATGCCAATGCGAATCAAAAGAGGAATCCGTCCCATACTATCAGTGTACTAAATTCAAAATCCTAAACAAATTTCAAATTAAAAATTCAAAATAATACTAAATAATAGTTATTTAGGAATTTGGAGTTTTGTATTATTTGCTTATGGTTTAGGATTTATAGTTTATGACTTATGATTCCTTACTTATCACTCGGCGTGTACCCATATTTTTCCTTGGAGAGGCGGATGATCGCATCACGATTATTATTCTTTAATGCAGGGAGCGGCAATGTCGTTGCTGGGAAGGGAAGAGAGGTCATATTTTCAATAGAAAGCTTCATCACCATTTCAAATTTGCCAAGGGCCACTAGGTCATTTTCTGTATACATCTCTCCATATTCCATAGATAATGGTTTTGCATCTCGCGCACCTACAACGAAGGACATGAGCGTCCCTACATTGCCAAAAATTGCATGCTCAATTTCTTCTTCCAATTGCTCAATATACTGATTGGTAAGGGTGAGTGAGAGGCGATACTTACGTGCCTCCGAGAGAATTTTAATAAACGATGTCGTTGCAAAGTTCTGAAACTCATCAACGTAGAGAAAGAAATCTTTTCGATCATTTTCTGCAACAAATGCGCGGTTCATTGCCGCAAGCTGAATCTGTGTGATGATCATAGCACCAAGCAATGATGCATTATCCTCGCCGAGCTTTCCTTGCGAAAGATTAAGAAGAAGAATTTTTTTCCCATTCATTATCTCTTCAAGATTAATGGTCGATTTTGGTCGGCCAAGGATGTTACGAATCATACGAGAGGTGACAAACTGTCCCACCTTATTCTGAATAGGGGAGATCGCTTCAGATCTGAGTTTATCTGGCATCTTTGCGAACTCTTTTTCCCAAAATGATTTTAATACAGTATCTTGTAGCGAGCCAACAACTCGTTTTCGATAATCATCATGTGCTAAAAGCTGCAGCACATCGGGAAGCGTCGCATTGGGAACGTCCAGTAGTGTTAGAATCGTATTTCTCAAAATATATTCAAGCCGAGGTCCCCAACTATCTTTATAGAGCTTACTGAAAATGGAGACGATACCGGAGGAAATCAAATCTTTGTGCTGTTTATTGTGGATTTCCAACACATTGAGGGCAAATGGTCGTTCCGTATCAAATGGCTCAAGATAGACGACATCATTCATCCGTCGCTTGGGGATATAATTTAAGATCGTTTCGCATAGGTCCCCGTGGGGATCAATGATTCCGACACCTCGGTCTTTTCGAATATCATCAATTGCCATGTTTGCAATAAGAGTCGATTTTCCAGCGCCCGTCTTTCCAATGATGTATACATGTTTTCGACGATCTTCCTCTTTAATGCCAAAGATTGTTGGTTTACTCCGGAAATCAGCTTTTGCAAAAAAGTTAATTTTTTGTTTTTGTTCATCTGTTGAGCCCTCAACGATGGGTAAGTTTTCTGGGGGCTCTCCGACAAGCGTCTTACCCCAACTGATATTTTTAAGCCCAGCCAATAAAATGCCAGGGGGGTGCCAGATGGAGGCAAGCTCTTGGGCATTTAATATCTGATTTCTGCATTCAAAAAAGCTAATCTCTCTTTTCTTAATCCTCTCAATTAATTTTTCCTTGAAAAAAATGGGGCGTTTGTAGACATATTGGTTTCCTTCACCAAGCGAAAATGTACCAAATGTCCCAGCAAGATTGCTGACATAGGGGGTTGGGTCTATCTCATCGCTCACTGATCCCACGACGAGGCGAATTGCCGCTTTTCCTCCCTGAAATGTCGCTTTTTTCATGATTGCCATCTTTTGTGGATTCATGGAGTATTTGAGGGCGTTTTCATCATACACGCCAAGGCCTGCAGCCTTCACTCCCTGATCTTGCCAGGCAAAGTAGGCGGGAGTAACACAAATTTGCACAAGCATACGGATAGTCGGCGGCTGTTTGGCCATATATCCAAGGATTGAGGAAAGGGGATCTACATCTTTGAAGTCAAAATAGGTCTTTGTAGGCATATAAGCATAGGAATTAAGCCCAACTTGGCCCACCGCAATTCGATTTGACTTAAAGATGATATCCATAGGGTCAGTCGTCTTCATGATCTTTGATTGAGGAAATGATGAGGCTATAACGCTATGGATAAGTGTCTCGCTTTCAACGGGGACCGATGCATAAAAATAGATAAGCTGATTGATCAAAAAAAGCTCAAACGAATAGGTTCGAGGGTGGACAAATACAAGACGTTTAAAAAGGGTGAGATATGGATAGGGAAGAGCTGAGGAAAAGATCTGAGTTGCGGCCTCAATAGGTGTCTCATCAGTCTTGGGATTGCGAATATGGAGATGGACTAGTTTTCTGACCATGGTTACTTCATAGTAACATAATTCGGCTGTAGTGGCTATAGCGAGTGCAGCTTTTACTTGGTATATATATAAGTATATGGCTCCAAACTTGCTTTTGTGTCTCATTTGTGCTAAACTATAGGTTCGAAATTATGTGTAGTTTTCCCCCAATTTATCTTCATATCAAAGGCCGTTCTCCTTTCTTGCAAACTGATATTATAAGCTCTTTAAATACATCTATTTTCTAAAACAAAAAGCAAGCATTTTTTGTATTTAGATGAGGAGATGGTAAGACGTGACGATGGGCATAAAGCTTAAATAGCATTAAGCTCTTAATGCACAAAGTCGCACATTGAAAATCTGAGAAAATTTACTTTGAGATACCAATCTTATCGATCTTGTGTAGCAAAAATAAGGTAAGAAATGAAAGTAATTGGAAACTTTTCACCTTGATATAAGAGGTGATTCATTTTTTATAAATGGAGGTCCACAACATGAAGAGAAAACATATTATTTTCTCTCCACCTTGTGGACCAAAGGTTCAGCCCCGCTCTGGGTCCCCTGTGACATGAGCTTTCGTTTTTACCCGGGACAAACCAGTCCCATATTTTCTGCCTACCTGAAAGGAGTAGCCATGAAAAAACGTTCGTTCTTCAAATCCAACACCTTTAAGGTTTTGGTCATCATGATGTCTGTGATGCTCATCCTGTCTGCGTGCGCGTCAAGTGGACCTAAGACCGCCTTTACTTTGCACGAAGATAAGGAAAATCACATCCGGAGCCAGGAGTATCGCACTGAGGATACCTTTGTAGGGCAGGAGTACATAAAACTGCCCGGAGGAGACTATCCTGCGATTAAGTGGGATGTAATCTCGCCTACGTCGCCTACGTCGCCTACTTGTAATGCGACGGAGATGAATTACAAAGTGTCACCTCCAATGCCACTCGGACCAATCGCTATCCAACCTGGCGCACAGTATCCGTCGGATGTGATGTTCGCGATTTCTTGCCCAGCCGGCGCTACGATTAAGTGGGTACGCACGATCCCTTGGGATGCGCCCACCAAAGCAGCACCGACCGCTACACCGGTCAAGTAATTTTCTCAGAAAGAAGGAGGATAATTGAATACGAAACCCTGGTACGGTTTCGCGGTCCTCCAACATGAGGGAAAGGAAGGGCTTTAATGGCCTGTGCAAGCTTTGGCTGCGCTTTTGCAGCCTTATAGCCCACGCTATTATTTCCCAACTTTTCCCTCATGTCTTTCCCCATCCACATAAGGAGACTTGTGTTGAAAGGGAAGGAGTTGTTTGTTCGTCATTCTTATTTTTTATTCTTCCAGAAGAGGATCCCTACAAATGTTGCCCCAATGAGTGCAAATCCAATAAACTGTAAATACTGCGGCCAGAATACAATCACTATGTTTGTATTATTCGATCTCAGCTGGTCTGAGCCGGTCTCAGTCGATTTCACTTTCCAACCGTTTGCCCAATTATTTATCAATATATGTTCTTTTAATTCTGTCCCGAAGAGGAAAGGGAAAGCCTTGGTGAAGGAATTTGCATCCTTCATTTCATATGCCTTCCATCCGGGGTGGAATGACTGAGTGAGAATAATAGTGGTATTTGAGGGTACATTCTTTGTGAAATTAAAATTATAGAGCGTCTCATTTGGGTGTTTTACATCAGAAAGATATGCAGTTTTTTCTGAAGACTCAGTTTTTTTTGGTTGTGAAATAGTAAGTGAGGTGATTGAATTCCTTGGAATAGGCCATAGCCATACATTTTTTAATGTATTTATGGAGGGCTCAAAGTTGTGGGATGTATTCATGAAAGTAAAATAATACCCAACATTTGATTGAGAAGAGTTTGCAACAATAAAGTAATTCTTTGTCAGCTGTTTATTTTTTGGTAACATAACATTAAGAATGTGATTACCCTGTTTATTTGCTACGAATAATTGAAACGGTTCTCCTTGTATATTTTCTGTATCAGTTTCAAGTAGATAGCTAAATTGTGAAGGAATAGTCTCGTTATATAGTGAGAGACATTGCCTGTTATCTTTAGCTTCCATTTTGCGTACTTGTTCTCCAAATTGGTCAGATATAATTTCTGAAGACATTTTGCCTGAAAGTAAATTAAAGCAAGGCTTCGGATCAGTCTGAATTATCTTTTCATGTAATCCAAATGAAATGGAAGGCTCAAATATTTTTGGTATTTTTATCTCGATATTATGAAGCTGGTAGGGAAAGATAGGTAAATCATTTATATCATTTAATATTTTTTCTAACTCACCGTGATCTTTCCATTCAAAAAGTAATCTATTTTTATTATCGAGCACAGCAATTTCATTACTGAGAGTAGTATAGAAATTTCCTTCAAATTGTTTCGTGTCATTTAAATACACTTCACTACCGTTTATATTAACTTTAAATTCAGAAGACGAAATAAATTTTCCAAGATTCACCTCTACTTTATTTTGGGTAATACTTTTCCCATCAAGAATGATTTCTGGAAATTTATACAAGAGCTTTGCCGTTAAAGTGGATCCTTTTTTTGAAATGATGACGTTTACTGGCACAATTTCCACTGATTTGAAAAATGCGTTTAGATGCACAACATCATTTACTCTTGAGGAAAAAGGAGAAGATTTAAATGTAATTGTATTATTATCCAGAGAAACTGCAAATTCCTTTTCATTTTCGACTCTTTTAGTAAATAGAGATCTAAAGGGATAGATAACATCAATGCTATTTTGCTCAGTACTTATATATGTTTTATATTGTTCATAAGCCTTATCGTCGTCTATCCAGTTATATGTAGGTTCCACATTGGGAAGTGTATCTGTACGAATAACTATGTTTGTATCCGAAAGGGTAGCTTTATTTCTAAATAAATAGATAGGCAGCATTTTATCTTCTATATACGTTTTTGTGAGCACAAAAGAAGGAGAAGTTTTCAGATGGTCAAGATAGCGCCTCATAAAAAGGAATCCTTTGGCCATACCACTTGTATGTATTACATTTTCATCGTAGAGTACCCACTTAATATCATATTTTTGGAATACTAGATCGGCCTTAGCATAATTTTCTTCGCGAATAGCTTGTGTGAGTTCCCAATAATAACCCTCCGTCTTATTACTCCAAACATCAAAGGTCCGTGATAAAACCGGTTGTGGGATCCCAAACCATAGAAATCCTGAACCTGAATACCCCCAACCATAGGAATACCACCCATTTAACATATCTTGTGGAAGATCGGCTAATTTATCGGTTGAATTCTGGGTCTGGAGAAAAGTAAATAGTTTGGAATATGATTCCGGATAATCAATAACAAGTTTTTTTGCGAATAAACCATGTTGGAACGCAGGAAGTGAATAAATAAAAAGCGCAATAAAACATATACTAAAAACATATTGAATAATTTGAGCATGTAGGCGTTGAAATATCTTTTTTATGTCTAACACGAGTATTAGTAGGCCCGCACCTAAAAAAATACTGTATGAAAACGCAACTCCAAAGGCAAATTTAGTAAATGGAGTACGAAATGCATCTTTAAAAATAGGGACATCATTTTGCAAAATATTAGTTATGAATGAAAATGGGGGAAGATTTGTAGTGAGGCCAGTAAAGTAGATGAAAAATACACCACAAAATGCTTTTATTATCCAATGTTGCTTAGAAATAAGCATTCGTATCAATCCAAAACAAGTAAGTCCAAATAACGAGTATCCCATGAAAAGTACAAGTGGACTTTTTTGATGTTTTACCCAAGGTGCATAAATATGTGCAGTACTATCGGGAGATTCAGTTGTATCAAATATGAATCCCTTAATAAGGGGAACATTCATTATATCTCCATATTTCTTATTCCGCTGAATATATTCCTCGGTATATTTAAGATTAATATTTGAATTTGGATAGATGCTCTTCATTGTTTTTGCGTAATAGGCTACGGGGAGGAGCCAATAGGCATTTATACATGTGGTGAGCACTACAAGAAGAACAATATTTTTGAAGGATTTTCTTGTCCGATTATACAGAAAATAAATTAATAGAAAGAGCCCCAGTGCAATACTATATGCCACAAAAAGAGAAGGAATAAATCCTTGAAGAGTTGAGAAGAAGTTGACCACAATATATACTCCAACATTTTTTTTTGATGGTTTTTCAATTAACCTCCATGTACAAAGGAAAAGCCAGGGGAGTGCAGCATAGTTTGCAATAAAAGTTTCAAGCTGGACAGTAAACATCTGAATTGTTCCAAGATTGAGCATGTAAAATAACGCAGAAAATAGGGCGATATATTCAATAAGTCTTTCCGAAATATCTTGATGGATTCGAATTTTCTTTACAAATTCTTTCATTAAAAAAAACATTCCCAATCCACCAAGGTAGTAGATTAATAAAGTAAAAAGTGGGCGAATACTTTGAATAGGGAAGATAAATGAAAAAACATAGGTGATTATATTGTGAGGGAGGGTAGCTGCAAAGCCATGTCCTCCAATTGTTCCTAGACCATAATTCTCTTGCCATGAGGCAAACAAAGACCGACGAAAATTTGAGAAAAAATCAAACTCTGGATGAAGATTGTCCCACCCTGAAAAATACTTTCCAATTGGAAAATTAATAATAAATAAAGCAATAAAGACAATATGAAAAACAACCAAAGCATTAGGTAAGAGCTTTCTTTTTACTGTAATATGTTGGTGTTTTGATTCAGTTTCCATACGAAATATATAATCCTTTTGATAGCTCAAATAATGATACTTTTTTTTGAGCTAAACATGACGATGAATTTTCAGTTTGCCCTTGCGGGACGAATGTTTTAAAACATGCAGTCCCTTCTTTATATGTAGCCTTAATAAGGCTATCTGGCTCTGTATGGAGGGTTCGCTCAACAAAAATTTCTGCTGTAGGGTTATACCATTCTGGCATCGTTTTTAAAATATATTGCGAATAGGGAGTGTGATAGAGAGAATTCACAAATTGCGGTGAAAGTCCACCGTTTACCGATAGAGTAAGAAACTGCACAACAATAGTAAGTCCTAAAATTATAGCGCTAGTCAGATTTTTTGATAGATATGTGGTTATAAAGTAAATTAGATAAGGAATCATAAATATTATGTAGCGTGTCGGTCCAAATCCAGCAGTCCCATTGTTCCAATTCGCATTTGTTTCATATGCAAGTGCAACAAGTAGGAGTGTTGTGAGTAACAGCGCAGTCTTCAAGTCAACCGACGCACGCTTAATAATTATAATGAGGCCTCCCATCAATAAAAATGGTCCATACCACACTAATCCAAGATTGGGATCTATAAAAAGCTCAAGAAACTTTTGAGTAGTTATATTTGACACTGATACAAGATGCTTACCTGAAAAAAGAGTCCACGGGCTTAACGTGCCAAAAAGAAGAATATTTAAAAGATTTGGAATAAAGACTAATCCTCCCACAACTACAACAGCTGAAATCATCTTTATATCTTTATGTGTGATGGCGGCATATAGAGCGACTAAACAATAGAAAAAGGGGATAATAATCAATGGTTGGCTTTGCCATGTAGCAAGGACTGCAAATAGTAGCGCGAAGAGATATTGTTCTTTATATAAAAGAAACACCGAAAGAAGAAGTAAGCACATAATCATTAGTTCAGGGCCAGGCCAAGATATAAAAGAAATAAAAGGAGATAGATATATGCCCAATAAGAGGAGAAGCTGTTGCCATCTTTTTACCACAAAATATCTAAATAAATAAAAGACAGTAAGTGTCAAGATAAGGAGATTCGTAAAGACAAAAGTCATTCTCTCGTCTTGGCCAATACTTCTTAATGCAAGACGCATTGGCACCATCATAAGTGAATATCCGGCAAAGTGAACGGGATATTTCTCTCCATTTTTTCCAGTTAAATAATACTGATTATCATTAAAATAGCCTGGGCTTATAGAAGAGCTTAAGGCGCTCTTATCTTGTGGAGTAAGATTAATTCCGCCATGATTTAAAATCGACTCTGTTGTACCATAATACTCAATAACATCTCCTGCATTTTGAATATTGGGATAGTTGAGATAAAACAAAAAAAGAACTATGGTAACAAGCCAAAATAATGAAGGAATATTGATGCGTTTTATCTGACTTAAGAAAGGCATATTTCATTATAAACGCGATTAGCTACGACTTCAATTGCACGGCTTTTTTTGAGTGTCTGAAATGCTTTCTTATATTTATCAGTCAATATAATTGTTTGAGCAATCTTTGTATGGAGGTCATTGTTAGCAAAGTCATATGTAATCTGATCTACAGTGAGATCTTCACCTGTAAAGGCGTCATGAATGTCTACACTTAAAAAATAGGGTGAGAGTTCGCTTGAGATAATAATTGGCAGTTCATATGATGCAGCAAGTGCTAAAGGGCCAGATGAAGACATAAATGTTGTGTATGGAAGAATCAGGATGTCAGCTGCTGAAAAGTAGTCGATGATGTTTCTTTCATCAACAAAACCCGTCGTCAGGACGCCTTTTTTTTGTGCACCTTCGTTCACTCTCTTTACAAAGTTGGTAAGATCTACGTCATTCTTATGATTGGGGTTTATGCCTCCAGCCACAATAAGTTTTTGTTTTGTGTCTCGGTCCCAAGCGTTTATAAGTCTATCTACTCCTTTATATGGTGCAATGAACCCAAAGTAGAGTACATATGTAGCTCCATCAAGTAGTCCAAGTCGTTTTCGAGATTCTTGTTTATTGAGGGGTTTCATATTTTCTATATAGTGAGGAATTGTGATTATTTTAGAGTTTTCTGATCCGAGTATTTTTTTCATATACTCTTCAAAGACGATGATTTTTGAGCTAAACATCAAAATCAACGAATAGACAATTGATTTACCAACGTTAATAATCAAAGCCTTCAATGGATTTGGCTCAAGACGGGTAGCGTCTTGGACAACTTGGTGAAGAATCGTTACTATTTTTTTCCCTTGCCATGACAGAAGGAGAAGAGAAAGAAGCATTACAAATGTGTGAATGGGGTTGCCAACCATATATGCCTCAAAGGAGAAGAGGATGACTTTATCTTTCTGGAGTAATGGATAGAGTGACATGAGTGAAGAAAGAGATCCTCGCCTCCAACTTCTATGTACCTCAATATTGTCTTCAGAATATATCTGAGGATGGTCAAAATATTCTGCAAAAACAGCAATAGAGAGTTCAGGCTGCTGCTTTTTTATTGCAATAAGTAAATTTTTCGTATAAGATGCCACACCAACAATACGAGATGAATGTATGGTTCCTTTTTCCGGATAGCTTGACACGACAGATAGACTCATTCTTATAAGTATACACAAATCGAGATGTTAGTTTGCAGCAGGAGGGAAGAGAAGTGAAATAAGGCCAGATGGAAGTGATTTTACTGTCGCTTTCATATCATTCCAACGAATCAAGGCTAATTCATATAGAGTCTGAGGAAGAGCCTTAAATAAGTTTACTTTTGATCTTTCATCGTTTGTCCATGTTACAGCTTTTTCATGAATAGAAAATCCGAGTTTTCGTGCAAGAAAGATAAGCTCTGCATCATATCCCCAACGGTCAACTGCAGCTCTTTTAAGAATGGCATCTTTTGATTGTCTTGAAAACGCTTTAAATCCACAAGTAAAGTCTGTTACCCAAGTATTTAAGACGATATTTGTAAGCAATGTGAATCCTTTTCCCAAAAGCTCTCGGTAGAGAGGTTGGTGCTTGATGACTGTTGAATGGCCATTCTTACGAGTTCCCACGATGACATCAATATTTTTCTCAATGAAAGGCAAAAATTTTGTAAATTCGCCCAGAGGCGTAGACATATCAGCATCAAAAAAGAGAGTGTAGTCAGAATCAGAGGCTTGAAGGCCTTGTCTGATAGCATATCCTTTTCCACGGTTTGCTGTGTACGACACAATTTCAATCTTTGCTTTTAAGGCTCTTTTTAACTGTGATTTTTTATTGTATATTTTTGATTCGGTGTTGTCTGTTGATCCATCGTTCACAAAAATTATCTTTTCAAGTTTAATACCCACGAAAGAAAACCCTTTTGCAAGGGCTTTAAACGTTTTATTCAAACGTTTTGACTCATTGTAGACTGGTATGACGAAGTTAAGTGTTTTCATAGTATTTTAATATCCTCACCTCAATGTATGATTCACATCATCCATTTAGGAGAAGAAGGGGAGGAATAAGATTAGTTTGGGTTGCGGTTGGGCAATGGGTGTGAGAGTCACACCACAAACTAAGGTTAAGCCTCCCCTCGTCACAGCATAGCTGTAACATCCTTGGGTTATGAAACGGGATGTTTCCTGAATCTATAATTTCTTAAAAAATGAAAAGTGCAGACTGTCATAAGACAGTCTTGCTTAAGGGAGCAGCTTTCGCTGCCCCCTTAAGGTGGTGCGGGGTCGTACTATTTCTGGACGTAATCAGGGCACGAGGGCGTGAGAGCCTGATCTTGATTCTGGGCATCGCGGAGGCAAGCGGGATTAGCGCCGCCAGTACCGTGATAGGCGATTTCAAATTGCATGAAGTCGCTGTAGGTCCAGACAGTCCAGCCGGCAGACATGGGGCGGAAGGTGAAGGCGACGACATCCTTGATTTCTTTTCCAGCGGTTGCGGAGAAGATATAGGTGTCAGCACCGAACCAGCCCGTCACATAACCGGGAGCGTTGAACGTACACTTTGCCTTGGCGCCGTTGTTGAGCTTAATCCAAACCTGCCCATTGGCTTCGGTTGTGGTCGCAACAGGACGGTCGCATGTAACAAAGGCTACGGGAGCCGTGGCAGTCGCAGCGGGCAAAGTAGCCGTGGCAGCGGGCAGCGTGGCAGTCGCAGCGGGCAAAGTAGCCGTGGCAGCGGGCAGCGTGGCAGCGGCGGGAATCGCCGGCAGACCAGCGCAATCGGGAGCAGCAGCATTAAATTCAGCTTCGCTGATACCAATCTTGCCAGCAATCATCTTCATGATTGCGCACCAGGCGGGAACTACGGCAGGCGCATTTTGGAACTTCGTATTGGCAGGAGCCTTATCGAAGAACTTAATGGTGCCTTCGGTCGAGGTGGTCTTCATGGTCTGGTATGCATCTTTCTGGGTCAGGTCGAAGTACACGGGCGCGGCGGTTGCAGCGGTGTATTCAGCGACTTTCGCAGTGGCATATTCTGCCGGCATATCAGCGGGCATGGGGGAAGCCGCAGTCACGACAAGGTCAGTCCCGATTTGGGTCGGGGCAGATTCTTGTGCAAAGGCGGGGACGACATTCGCGAAGAACATTGCGAATACCACAACCAGCGAGAACAGAATGCTGAAGGTGGATTTGATGGACTTGGGGGTATTGCGATTTGTGTTCATGGCTCTCCTTATTAGTTGGCCAAAAAATAGGATGGTTACCTTAACCCTTGCGGGTACCCTGGCAGGGCTGGACTCTAGGTCCACAAGCTGGAGAGAAGAGAAAAATACATTAATACATTTTTCTCTCCAAATTGTGGACCAAAAGTTTCCAATTTCTATCATCTTTTATCTCAATACCTTCTGTCATCAAAATATCGTCTTACTCTAACCACAATTCGTATTCAATCAAACGGAACATAAAAAATTTCAATTTAAAGAAAATTACAGAATCCATTCTTTCAGTTTGGAATCAGGAGGGCACTGTAAGCCACATCGCTGAGACCTCGCTATAAGAGCGGATCATTTCTAAACCCAAGTTTTCAAAGAGCGCCTGAAACATTCCCTTTTTTCCAAGCTTTTGGAAAACGACGTTTCGAGCACAGAACTTTTTCCTTGCGGAAAGAGTCTTGATTTCCCGAGATCTGTAGTGTGGAAACAGCATTTGCTTCCTCTTTCAATTCCCTTGAAATCGTTTCTTGAGATTTTGGTCTCAAGGATAAACTTTTTCTGTTGAATCAGTTTGTCCTTAGTACCAAGCTCTTCTGCAAAAAAAAATCTCGTTTTGCTTATTTGGTTCCTTTCGGCCTGAATAAATCTTACGAGACATAATTTATAATCATTCAACCCATAGTATATCACTAGGTTTATTATTTGTCAAGTGGTATTTGTCCCATAGTAAAGATAATAGGTAGGGGAATTTCGTATAGTTCTCATAGCAATAGGATAGCTGCATTATTCATATAGATTGTATTTAGACCTCTTTTCTATACTATTATGCTCTTAAATGTCAATATAGTACCAATTGCGGTCGATTAGCCGTGAAATAGGGGATTTCGTGCCTGTGATGGATATCTTCTCCCGAATACACGATTTTCATCCTATATTGGGGAGAAGATGGGAGATGTAGAGGAAGATTGGTTTGCGTTTAGGCAAAAGGGTGCAGGGGTGCACGCCAAACCAAGCTTCATACAGAGCTCCCCGTCACTGCTTTTGGCCGTGACGCCTGGATCAGAATAAGGATCTTCTTTTAAACTGTGGCTGAGTTAGGGCGCTGATGTTGGAATCGGCATTTCTGGGCATGATGTAGGCAAAGCCTTTCATCGCCAAAAGTAAGGAAATCGGTGCGTATTAGCCTCAAGAATGGATTGCTACATCTATGATGAGTAATCATTTTTTAAGGTTAATGTTTCGAAAACTGTTGGATAAACAAAACCCCTCCTAATTGGAGGGGTATGTTTGAATAAGTAATTAAGCAAATTTCTTGCGAAGCTTGAAACCAAGTCCAAGCATACTTATTTCTCCGGCTAACATGAGTATATTCATTTCAGGGCCTGCTTTTGGGGCAGCCTTAACTCCCAATACTTCTTTTTCGACACAAAACTGTGCGGTATCATCGTCTGAGGTGGCAGAGTTTGATGCTTTAGCGTAATTAGTTGCACAGAATAAGCCCTTATCAGCAGGAAGTTTATCCTGTCCATAAAGCTGTGTTTTAAGGTTGTAAACCTTTTCTTGGTCTGGTGCAAAGCTACCTGCATCAAAAGAAATAGTACGTGTTTTTTCATCATATGCTCCAGGTCCTTCTATAGGTTCAATATATGAAGGGATTTTATCAGTAACGATTATCCCATTAAGAGTAGTGTTTGATGTATTCTTTACTTTGATCTGAAACATAACAGTTGCGCCTGGTTTAAAGCGTGGGTCAGATGGGGTAAGATTATCTACATATGTATAGCTAATTTGGCCACCTTTTGTGGTGCCGTTAGGCTTACCAACCATCTTATCGACGAGGATAGACTGAGATGTAACTGGACCTCCATATTGACCATATTGTCCATATTGGCCGGAGTCAGCGGAGACAGTATTTACGACAAATAAAAGCGCGGTTAAAAGAGTTACAAGAGAAAGAATTTTTTTCATAGAGGTATTATACTATAAGCCATTACAAATGTCAACTATGGGCTATATTATGATGATGGATTTGTTCAAAATAAAGCTAAAATACCCATGTTTTTATATTAGTACGTTACTGGTTTTTATCAGTGCGCTTCTTTTTCTTTCAAAATTTCATGAATTGTCTTTCACTTTTCTTAGGAGGTGTGGCGTTGTATAATGACAAATCGATGCCCTGATAGTTTAGTGGTAAAACAAGCCCTTGGTAAGGGCTAGAGTGTGGGTCCGATTCCCACTCAGGGCTCCATGAAACTCAATGCTCAACAGCTTCGTACAGCCTCAGAATCTGAAGGCAAGGAAGCAACACTCCAGAATCGAAGCCCTCTCTATCTTATTTTGGAGAATGTGTACGACACGTATAATATTGGGGGGTTATTTCGTCTCGCAGACGGATTAAACGTAGAAAAGATGTATTTATGTGGCCAAATGGAAAAACCTCCCCATACACGCATAGAAAAGGCCTCCATTGGGACATATAAGATTGTACCTTGGGCATACTTCCCATTGGTAGCTGAAGCTATCACAGATATACGTAAAATCGCACCCAACGTGGCTGTAGTAGCTGTGGAGCAGGATAAGCGCTCTGTTCTCTACACTCAGGCACAATTTCAGCCTCCAACAGCCATAATCGTGGGAAATGAGACATATGGAGTTCTTCCAGAAACACTTGCAATCGCTGACACAATTGCTGAAATACCTATGTGGGGAATCAATAAAAGCCTCAATGTTATCGTCTCCGCAGCCATTGTCTCATTCGAAGTGATGAGACAATTCAAACAGAAGGCATAAGTTAGCTTCACATCATCGGAAGGAAGAGGGGGAGAATAAAATGCGTCAGTGGGCGCATAATGACGTCAAGCACAGAACTTGAGCCGAGAGGAATAATGAGGAGGAGGAGAAAAATCATTCCATATCTCTGCAGTTGAAACCATTCATGAGCCTGATCTTCTGGTAAAAGCCCTCCCATAATCTTAAATCCATCAAGGGGATGAATAGGGAGTAGGTTGAATATGGCTAGAGTAATATTGATTGTGATGAGGGGAGATAGTATTAAATAACCTATAGTAGCCACAAGAGAAAGATTAAATAAAGTGAACAATCTAAGAAGTAGGGAAAGTAAGAACGCCAAGAGTAAATTTGATGCAGGGCCTGCTAAAGAGATGAGAGCGCCATCTTTTCGAGGGTTTTTTAGGTTGTATGGATCAAACATGACAGGTTTTCCCCAGCCAAACCCAAAGAATAGCATGAACAGGAGCCCCGAAAGGTCAATATGAGCACGTGGATCAAGGGTAATTCTTCCTTGCAGGCGTGCTGTTGGATCGCCCAACCTGTCTGCGGCTAACGCGTGAGATGCTTCATGTACTGAAAGGGCGACGAAAAGAGAGGCTATATAGAATATAAAGCTGATTGGATTTGAGAATAATGAAAACAACATCATATGAGGTGCCAGAAAATATATATTGTATTTAGACTGTGTCTATGATATCATAAATCTTCACTCTTATGAAAAACGTTTGTTTTAACTGCGGTAAAGGAATATTAATGGGACGTCAGCATACACATCACAGAGGTGTGGCTGGAGGACGTTGGAAGAAAAGAGCACCAAAGACAGCTAAAGCATTTGCTCCAAATCTTCAAAAAGTAAAAATCATGATTGGCGATGTTGTAAAACAAGTTCGTCTTTGCACAAAATGTATTAAAAGAATTCACAAAGATATTAAAGATGGCGTGACTCCTTCACATAAATTAGCCTCGCTTGAAAAAGTAGCAACGGCTAAAAAAGCTGCTCATGCAGCAAAAACGACAAAAAAAGCTCCAAAAGCAAAAGTGTAAAGCTGAAAGATTAAAGCTAAAAGCTTAAAACTTAAAAACGGAAGCTATATTTTCGATTATTACCGACCTTAGGTCCTTTTTTTAGCTTTTAACTTTGAGCTTTTAGCTCAATATTTTATTTTTTCCAGTTCTCCATCATTTTCCTTGTACAACTGGCTTTTTTGCTCGAGTGAGCGCTCTGTAAAGAGGATTCCATTCAAATGATCTGCTTCATGTTGGACAATGACAGCCTTAAATCCACCAAACCACTCCTTGTGCTTTTCGCCATTTAGGTCTTGATATTCAACCAATACTTTTTGATGGCGTTCAACAGGTCCCCAGATTTTAGGTATGGAGAGGCACCCCTCAAGCTTTACATCTTCCCCTTCAGCTGAATCTATTTCATCAGCTGGAGTTGGGTTAACAGGCTCGGCTGGTTTAGCCGATTTAACCTCAAGTATTTTTGGATTGATGAATACCATTGTTTCTGACTTAAGAGTGGGTTTAATGATAAAGATTGCAAGATCGACATCTACCTGTGGCGCAGCAAGCCCTACTCCTTGAGGGTCTACCTGTGCGATGAGCGTCTCTTCCATATCATAGACAAGCTCGCGGATTTTTTTATCTATCTTTTTTACCTCTCGCACTCCTTTGGTGAGGGTGGGATGCGGCGCGTGGATGATTCGTAACATGTTGATATTATAACATCTCGCGATTTGAGGCCCAAATGAGATGAGATTTTTAGTATGATAGAGAAATGCCAGAAGGTCAATCTATTCATGTTGAGGTTGAAGCTCGTCCGCGCCTTGAAATGCCGGCTCTTCAGGGGCGCCTCCTTCTCAAGGATAATTCATTTCTCAATCCAAAAAATAAAGTGGAAGCGCCAAAATTATCTAAAGACACGATTGACCCCTTTAATAAACGCGATTATTCAGTCGTTGAAAAAGCCTCCCTGCGCGAACGTAAGAGCCAATGGGGTGGAGAAAAGGAGTTTAGCGCTCAATATAACGAGTGGAGCACTCATACAGTCAAAACAATGAATAATGAGGCGAATCAGAAGAAGCTTGACATGCTTACGCCAATTCTTGCCCGGGCTGGAATTAAAAGTGGAGATTGGGGAGCGCAGGATGTCCAGGCGCTCTATGATCGGTATCTTGATAATACTCAGCCAGACTCAGGGATAAAACAGTTTGTTATTGACGTTATTGCAGCTGCTACCCATGATGGAGTAGTTGATATGAAGTTTATTGCCCAAAACAGAGAATCTCTTGTCTGGATGTCAAAAATATTTGGAGCACAGTCGTCGCAAGTGGTAGATCAACTCCTTCTCGCTGAGTCGTCCCTCGCTTCAGATCCAGAAGCATATTTTGAGCAAGTAAATAAGTGGATAAACGATGTGACAGAACCGGAAGAGAAATTGATGGAGTTTATATGGAATGGATCAGCACCACTTTCCGCCGATAAAAAAAAGACTACAGAGCCAAGCAAATTAAAAGATGGAGAAAAAGTAATCATGCAGCTAAAAGAGCCTATCAAAGATGCACTTCGCGATCCAAACGTGGATAATATCGTGGTGAGCGCGGGGACGGGAGCTGGGAAGACGACAGAAATTCCTAAATTTGTACGGGATATCTTAAAGCCTGGCGAAAAACTTGCCGTGACGCAGCCAAGAAGAAATGCAGTAGATAGACTCAGCCAGCGTATCGCAGATGAATTAGGAATAGAGCTTGATCAGGATGTAATAGTAGGGGAAGAAATCATCGGGAAAGCCCATGGCGGAGAAAAATTAGTACAGAGTGATACACAAATGACGCTTACTGTTGAAGGATCTCTTCTTCGAAAACTTTTACGAGATGAAAAGTTACTTGAATATAACTACGTCATGATTGATGAGTGGCATGAGCGGCATACTGATACTGATAATCTTGTCCCATTCTTGCTTCGAGCTCAAAAATTAAGAAAGGCAGCGGGCGATCCTCCACTCAAATTGATTATTACATCAGCCACAATTGATGGAGAAAATCTAAAAAAACAATTAGGAGACAAAGGGGTAGCCCTCTTTAATATTGAAGGAGATAAAAGATATCAGATAGAAGAGTCATTTGAGGATGTTAATAGCGCCCCAATGGATTTGAATCTTATGCCAGCACGAGCGGCAAAACAGAGCCAAAAGGTAATAGAATTGGGGATCGATAGACCAATTCTTATCTTCATGCCGGGGGAAAGAAGGATCCAGGACACAATAAAGGAGTTGGAAGCGCTTGGGCTCAAAGATACAGTAATATCGCCTTATTATGGTGCTTTAAATGATGAAGAGAAAAAACAAGCGATGGTGACAAATGATGGAAAAAGACATATCATTATTGCCTCACCCATCGCAGAGACGAGCCTTACCTTTGACACAGATCCGTTTGTCATAAGCTCAGGATATGTCAACCTTCCAAAGGTCGATCCAGAAACGGGGCTTGAGTACCTTCCAGAAGTGCTTCATTCAAAAGCTGGAATCACACAACAGAAGGGTAGGACAGGGAGAAATGAAGATGGCTATTTCCATTTCTTAGGTACGGAAGCTGAATATAAGAAATTGGTAGCCGCCCATCCAGCAGAAATTACACGGACAGACCTAAGCGAATCAATTCTATTATATAAATCCATGGGTGTTGAGATGGCTGATCTTAATATTATTGACCAGGCAGATATCCCACCAAAAAATATTGACAGAGCAATGAGACGACTAAAAGCTCTTGGTGCTTTGGATGCAAATGGAAACCTTACAAAAATCGGAAAACGCATGTCGCGCTTCCCGCTTGAAATACATTATAAGCGTATGTTATATGAAGCAGAGCAAAGGCATGTTGTTGAAAGCGCCGCAAGCGCGATTGTTATGGCTTCACAAACTTCACTATATCAACGTATTGATAGGAATGATAAGCAGCTTCAAGCAGCATTTAACATCTCAAAACGAGGTTTTCAAATTTCAGATAGATCAGATTTTATTAATCTTCTCAATGTGTACCGACAATATCAGAAAGTGGGAGCTGCAATCCAAGACGAAGATCTCAAAATAGCAGCTCAAAAAAAATGGTGTGCAGAACATTTTCTTCGCTATGATACCTTAGTCAAAGTCGAGACAGAACGAACAAAGCTTCTTTCGGAGCTTGGAATGAGCACGGTGACAAATGACAATGCCTCAACGGAAGAAGTTGAGAGATGTATCGTATCTGGTTTCCGAGACAATATCATGACGCAAATAAACTCATTTGTCGCTCAAGGAAATGGGAAGCAACCTTCACGAACGATATATCACTATAAATTTGCCGAAGAACCAGTATCTAATGCGACTATTGATAGGAATTCGGTGGTTAATCCAACACAATATCAGCATTTTGTCAGTGCAGGAAATAATGTAAGACAGGGGGATAAAACAAATACATATATGTTGATGAATCAGGGCGTACCTGATGCATGGATTTCACAAATATAAGTTACATCAATCATGAAACTTTCACTTGCCATAGCAACTTTCAACGAAGAATTAACTATTGTCGACTGCATTCAATCATGCAGGGGATTGGTTGATGAAATAGTTGTCGTTGATGGCTCATCAACTGACAAAACAGCAGAATTGGCCCATCAGATGGGCGCAAAGGTAATTGTGACGGCAAACCTAGCGATGTTCCATACCAATAAACAAAAGGCGATTGATATGTGTACTGGTGAGTGGATTTTACAACTTGATGCAGATGAACGTGTGACGAGTGAGCTCGCTGAAGAAATAAGGGCATTACTACAAATGACGAATGATCAAATGGATATATATGAGAAGAATCTCAAGGAAAGAAGGCTATTTATACGACATCAAGCTCTTGTCACAAAACGCGAAACGCACAATGTGCAACGTCCAGAAACGTTACACGATTCGCAATACAACGCCTTCTTTCTCCCTCGTCTTAACTACTTTCTTGGAGGATATCTAAGACATGGAGGAGTGTATCCAGATGGTGTCATCCGTCTCATCAGAAAAGGAAAGGCACATTTGCCTTGTAAAGATGTGCATGAACTTATGGAGGTTGACGGAAAAACAGGATGGCTTGCAAACTCACTTATCCATCAAGACTCGCCTACATTCAAAAGATATCTTGAAAGAAATAGCAGATATATTGATCACTTGGTGGAGGAGCTAAAAACTCGTAACAATAAATTTAAAATTTCAAATTTAAAATTTCAAATTGAAATGGGAGATTGGATTATTGTAAAACCAATTTCAACCTTCTTTTCACTTCTTATTCGTCATAAAGGAATACTAGATGGGTGGAGGGGAGTAGTCTTTGCCTTTTTTTCCTCCATACGATTTACGAGAGCATATATCCGCTTTATAAGAAGTTAGGCTCCTATTTTAAACTCCACAACATCGCCGTCCTTCATCATATAATCGCGTCCGGCACTTGTGACTTTCCCTTTTTCTCTCGCACCAACCCAGCCGTCAGATGATACGAAGTCATCATATGAACAGATATCCGCCTTGATGAATTTTTTCGTAAAATCTGTATGGATTGTTCCGGCTGCTTCTGGTGCGTATTCTCCTTTTTTGATTGTCCATGCACGCGCCTCCAATGTCCCAGCTGTGAGGAACGAAATAAGGCCGAGGATTTCATAACATTTTTTTATCATACGGTTTAATCCTGTATCTTCTAAATGAAACTGATCAAGATATTCTTTCTGTTCACCAGGCGTGAAGGCGAGGACATCATTTTCAAGCTTTGCGTTAAAGAAAATCCAGTTTGTAGTAATACCAAGTTCGGCAATTCTTTTTTTGATTTCTTCCTGTTGGCTTAATTGTTCTTCAGAAACATTAAAGGCATACATGATTGGCTTCATCGTAAGAAGATTAAGGCCCTGCACTAATACTTTTTCTTCATCTGACAAGCCAATATTTCGTGCAGAGATTCCCTTATTGAGATCTTCTTTCATACGTTGGATGATTTCATATGTAGCTCGTTCATCTTTTGAGGCGTTCATCTTAGGCTCTCGTTGTTTATTGAGCGTTTCCATGTCAGCAAGAATAAGCTCGGCATCAATTGTATCGATATCACTCTTAGGGTCAACCTTATTTGAAACATGGATGACGTTTGAGTCTTCAAAAAGACGTACAACATGGACTATTGCCGCAACTTCGCGTATATGGGAGAGAAATTTATTTCCCAAGCCTTCGCCTTCTGAAGCTCCCTTTACGATGCCAGCAATGTCATAAAATTCAACAACTGCTGGGACAAGCTTTTCTGTTTTAACAATCTTTGCAAGTACTGGAAGGCGCTCATCTGGCACTTCCACAATTCCCACATTTGGTTCAATAGTGCAAAAAGGATAGTTTGCAGCGTCTGCGACTTGTTTTTTGAGGAGCGCATTAAATAGGGTGCTTTTTCCGACGTTTGGAAGGCCGACAATACCGATGGATAGTTTCATATCCTGACATTATATCAAGAAACCTTCGCCATAATTCTATTTTCCAACAATTTCTTCACTTCTGCTATTCTCACTTGATCGACAGTCTTCTTTTTATGAATTATGTTTGTGATTGCTTGCGCAACATACTCAGATGGATCATACATTATAAAATCATCCAGTCCCTGAGAAATCATTTTTGTCACAACAGGAAGCTCTGTACAGCCCAATATAACCGAAGTTATTTGGTTTTTTCTCAACCCATGAAACAAATCGTTTACTTTTTGTATCAAGATATCCTTGTTGTATATTTTGTTGATTTTCCATGCCGTACTAATATCTGAACCACTTATTGCCTTGGTCCTCCAAATTATTTCTTGCGTCAAATGTTGGAGCTGGGGATGTTTTAGGGAGAGAAGGGTGGGGAAAGAAGAGCGAGCGATTTCACGTACAGTGACAGTTGTTCCAAGCCAAACAGGACGTGTGGAGCGTTTGGGGAAAGCATGTAATCCCTCTTCGAAGGTAGTGATAATAGTAAGCGATTGATGGATGTGCTTCCCAAGCATTTTAATTGCTCTTGGCACCCATAATTGGAGAGTATTACAAGAAATAGCGATATAGCGAAAACCTCTCAAATATGCATGCATCAGACCGTTTGCTAAATTAACGGTCACCTCGTCACTTGGATTTTTCTCCTCTTTGATAATGCGAGGAGCAATGACGCTATTATCTAAGATGAAGGGGACGTTATTACGGACAAAGGTATCAATAAACGAACCTTCTGAAGCAGAATCAGGAGCTATAAGATAGACGATATTTTTTATTGTATCTTTAACTATATCAGTAATATTTGGGGTTGAGTATGATGACTATATATGATATACTATAAGCTCATAATAAATAAACGATATATCGATATTTCACTATCATATCAAATAAATTAAAGTATAAGTAAAATACTATATATGAAAAAAGGAAAAAAAATCACTCAAGCAAAAAGTGCTAAACAGGGAGTGAAAGTTCAAAATTCATATACTCCATCAGGTCTTCTGAGCTTTGCCGATCTTAAAGAACCAAAAAATACTTATATTGATTTTGTCTTGGGGCTTTTGACAACAGGTGTGTTTTTTGTATTACTTCTCAATCTATTAAAAACAGATGTGTCAGTTGCTCAATCATTTTTTACAGCAACTTCATCCACAATTAGTTCAACACTAAATCATTTTTTCCCTGTAAAGGAAAATGTAAAAGTACTCGCTCCAGCTTGTGTTGTCGTAAGTCAAACAAAAACTCCACTTAACCAAGCTCCTCAAAAAATAAAAATAGAAAAAGGTGACAATTATTGGACGATTGCGACAAGAATTTGTAATAATGCAAACCTATACGAATATCTCTACAGGCTTAATAATGGGATAGATCTTCATGAGGGGGACCTCATCGATGTTCGTTGCGACGGGAGATAACTTCAACATACAAGGTATAGAGAAATATAAAGAAAAAGGTGCTCATTAGCACAAGCGAGACGCTACTTGTCTTTATTGCCTGAGGGAAAATCCAAGAAGCGTATGCGATACAAATAGTGATGAATAGAGGAATAAATAGAGAAAATATATAGGGCTTTTTTGAGATAAAAAGAAATGGTACCAACCAAAGAAACCATTGTAAGCCAAACCCAGGAGTAAAAATAAAAAAGAATAATATGAGTCTTGAGACTTCTTCTATGAGGGTTGTTTTTTTCTGTTTAATTGAGAATAATAACAGGCCGAAGACAAAGAATAATTTATAAATAAATAAAAATAGTTTGCTCGATGACATAAATGATAAAGCCATTCCTAAGCCCCAAATACCAGATACTCCTTGATAGGTGAGGAGTACTCGTGCAATGGAAAGAAGGGAGGAATGAAAGAGAAAAGAATAGAAAATGACAAAGAATGTGGGAGGAATAAGAAGAATATACCAATATTTTTTTTGGATTCGCCTCAAGAACGGAACAATAAAAAGGATAGGCCATGTTTTTAATGTTACTGCACACCCTAAGAGAATAAGGAGGAGAGGATATCTTTTCTTTTGGATCAAAATAATAGAAAAAAGGATAAGAGAGAGTGGCATAATATCAAACTGTCCATGATATGCAGTGATAAGGAGAGAGATTGGATTGATGGCATAAAATAAAGTCACTTTTCTATTTTTCTTTGAAAGTATATAAGCACAATAAACACTCAGGAGATGAAAAAATATATAAAAAAACTTCATCAACACCATTTGTGGGATGGAAGTAATATTTGAGAGGAATAGAGTGCCTGCTTCTAGATAGAGGAACAGTGGAAGATAAGGATTGCGGATATTAGCAGGTGTTGGGTAGACTGATTTTCCACTGAGAGTAAGTTCTCCAATAATTTTGCACGATTGTACATCGTAATTTGAAAGAGAAGCGCTAATATATATCATTCCAAGGTAGAGAAGTATGGTGATGATGAAAATGGGGAGCAGCTTTTTCATACAGAATAGTGTACAGGACGGTGGGCCTCTTTCATAATAAACTTTAAAACTTTACGAACTATATTCCATATTGACATATTTAATTTAATTAATTATCTTTTAAACATAAAATTATTCATTTTTATGTTTAATTATGGATACAATAGCACTTCGGACCTTCTTAGAAATTCCTTATGACACGCTTGAAGAATTAAATCTCGACGCAAAACAAAAAAGAAAAGATAAAGTATCACAAAAGACCCTTGAGGCATATTACACAACATATTTACATAAAGAAAAAAGGATAAAGGCTGTCACAATAGGATTTTCAGATATTGAAGGAAGATTTCACATGCTCGATTATGACAAAAAATTCTTTCTTCATTCGCATGAAAATCTAACATTTGATGGCTCATCCATCAGAGGGTTTTCACGCCAAGCAGAGAGCGATTTACGCCTGGAGATAGATTGGTCTGCCTTTTGGTGGTTGCCGAGCGATGTCTTTGGTCCGGGGAAGGTCCTTATAATGGCAGTAATAAGGGATAAAGATGGGTCCCCATATGAAATGGATAGTCGGGGGGTACTAAAAAGCTATCTGGATAATCTTCACAAAAAAGAGGGGTATACGGTATTTGCTGCGAATGAAGTTGAAGGATTTCTTCTTAAGGGCATGAACGCTGAAAAAATATATGATGAACGGGTGGGCTTTGAACTTGCTTCATCAGGTGGCTATTATCATTCACTTCCCACGAACACGCTTCGTGTATTCATTGACAAATGTGCTGAGGCGCAGCGAGCGATGGGCTTTGAAAATGAAAAAGATCACCCTGAGGTTGCCCCTTCCCAGTTTGAACTGAATTATTCCTATACAGACGCTCTTATCGGTGCTGATCAAATCCAAATATATAAGCTTGTCTGTCGTCAGATTGCGCGTACAATGGGGATGACAGCATCATTTCTTCCCAAGCCTGTTGTGGGGATCAATGGCAGTGGGATGCATACAAATCTGTCTATTGCTAAAAATGGGAGGAATATATTTCATGACAAAAAAGGAAGGGGACAGCTTTCTGAGTTTGGGTGGAATTTTTTAAATCGTATTCTAACGAGCGCAAATGATATTTGTTTGATTCTTAATCCAAGTGTTAATGCCTACCGTCGGCTTGACCCTCATTATGAGGCGCCGAATGAGATCAAAGTATCCGAGGTAGATCGTGGAGCGATGGTACGCATTCCTCTCCATAATGAAGAATCTGCTCGTATTGAAGTTAGGAGCGTCGCCCCGGATGCCAATCCATACCTCGTTATGTACTCACTTATCAAAACCGGACTTGAGGGAACAATCGGAAAACGTGAAGAAGATAAGCGCCCTCGTGTCCGCTATTTACCTGGAATAATTCAAACAGCAATTACACAGTTTCGACAGAGCGAGTGGGTGGGAAAGCTACTAGGCGAGGAATTTAAGCAAAAATATATTCAGCTTAAGCAAGCTGCCGCAGACCGAAGCCCTGTAGAACTAGGTACTCGTGTGAAGATGGGAGAAGTCATCTATCATCATGAAGTGTACAACCAGCTTCTATGGAATCAGTTTTGATCATATTTTCAAGAATTCTGCCATAAAGCCTGTGAGGACAATGAGAAATCCTCCAAAAAGTTGAATTGGTACAAGATGTTCTCCCAAAAAGAAAAGTGAAAGGATAAGTGTAAACACAGGAGTAAAAGACATAATCATTGTAATAAACGTAGATGTAGCATGTTGAAAGGCTCTATTGCGTACACGGGCAAAAGTAATACCAAAGAATGTATATAAAAGCAATAAGGGCACATTGTGAAGAAGAAGGGGGGGTTTTTGTAGGAAGAATACAATTATGAGAAAGAAAATTCCTGCAATATTTTGGGCACCTGCTGCAAAATCAGGGTCAAATTTAAACATTATTTTTTTTATAAGTATGTTGGTAAAAAATGCAATAGACGCTGCTTCAATAAGAGTGTAGATATCTCCTGACTGCAGGCTAAATAAGCCATTCTTAATATTTAAAAAGTATGCCCCCGCCAGTATAGAAATAGCCATGAGTATCTTTTTCCTAGTAATTGGCTCCTTAAAAAAGAGTGCAGAAAAAAGAATGGTAAATAACACCACTGAGCGGATAAGAAAAGCAAAGTTTGTTGCAGTAGTATGGGCTAAAGCGAGATTCTCCATAAGTCCAATTGCAATCGCTGATCCAAATCCTATAACCGCAAACATACCTAATGAACTCATTGTGAGCTTTTTCGCCTCTTGTCTCTTCTTATATAGAAAAGAAATCCATATGGGGAGCTCAACAGCGGCAGACCAGAGTGTCAGTGTGTAGGGATTATCGCCTCCAAGGATTTGAAATCTAAATGTCACAATTTGGCATGCCCACAAAAAAGCAGCGAGCAAACTGAGTAGAAAAGCAGGTCGCGCATATTTTTTTATTAGGGTTTTCATATGGGGTACAGTATAGTGGGGGAGTATATATATGTCAAAATGAGTTTTTTGAGGCTGAAAATGAATAGAACCTTCGTAAAATAACTATAAGATAAAATACCCCTTGACAAACATTAAAAAATGCTCTACATTTAAATTATGTTAGTTTTATTATAAGTTAAATAAATAAAAGATCTAGATACACATAGTAAATAGCAGAGGAGCAAAAAAAGCTGAAAGCCAAAAGCTAAAAGACGAAAGCTAAAACAAAGCAATCAAGTCTAAAGTCAAAAGCAGAAAGCTAAAAGAGAAAAGCCAAAAGTTCAAGCTCAAGACAAAAACCGCTCGAAGCCACCAGTATTAGGAGCCAAGAGTAAAATAAAGCAATAAACAAAAAACAACTCAAATTGAGAGTTAACAAAAAAGTTTAAAGCTACAAGTCAAAAAGCAGAAAACAGAAAGCTAAAAAAAGCCAAAGCATTAAAGTTAAAAGTTTAAAGCTAAAAGCTAAAAGAGAACTGCTCAAAGCTAAGAAAACCCAACTTCGCGTAAAGCTACGCGGGGCCAAGCAATAGAGTTAAAGAGTAGAGCAAAGATCAAAAGAAGCATTGATTCAAGCTCAAAAAAACGTACGCAGCCGAGTCCAAAGACAGTCTGAGGGCTCGGTGCGCTTTTTGTAAGGGTTATATTTTTTCACCTACTACACGACTTGTCCATAGCCCATCTACTAAGGCTGACTTTGGAATCAACGAAAAAGGAGATACCCATACTCTGCGAGTATCATCGCTGGAAAGACCCATGATTCTTTTGTCATTATCAGTTGGAACAAATACTGAGGCGGTTAATACACGGGGAAGCAATAGTAAGGGTTTAACCGCGTTTTCAAAAGTAAACATATAATTCCAACTATGCTCACGAGCTACTTGATTAATCATATTTGGCCATAGTTTTTGAACGCTTGCATCGAGACTAACTAGTTGTTCAATAGCCTCATCTAAATGTAAAAAACCATAGGCGTATCTTGCTACTTTATCATCTGCAATGCGCCATTCATGCTGGTGGTTTGAGAAATCGCCAAGTTGTCTTCTCAACTCACTTCTCGCAACCTCTGCGGCAAAGTCCAAAAAAAGGGTAATAATTTGCAAATCTTTCTCATTTGGGGGTTGTTTTGAGTCGATAGCTAGCGATCGATCAGGTTTGACTTGTGAAAATGGAGGGGTATCATGGACGTGAAAGCTTGCAACGCTCTGAAGACCTCCCCGTTTAGAAACACAAAGAGCTGGTGAATCAACAGGAGGTGTCCAGCCCGTTACAAAAAAGATATTGGCACCTGTCGCGGCACGTGAAGTTGCTCTATTTTCAAATTCTCTGAGAAATTCTTTGTCATGAGCTAATCTCTGCAAGCTTGTCTCTAAATTCCACGGTTTTATTTCATTTTTTTTCTTTTCATCTCGTTCTGCAATCCAATAAACGACATTTGTATGATCTTCTTGAATAGGATTGTGGGGAGCAAGGGAGGGCATAATAAATACTGAATGATGTCCCGCCGTAAAAAGTTCTTGGCCTTTGTGTGCCATATACTCCATTTTTTTTCCAATAGGTCCCTGAAGATTCTCTGCAGTTGAGGTAAATATCTTCCTGCCATTAGATGGTGGAATAGTGATGGTGGAAACAGGGATATTATACCCGTTCAAATGTTCTAGATATCGCATGGAGATGAAAGTATACTATATTCCTTTTTCGATGAGTTCGATGAGCTTTTTTATATTTATCTCCTCGCTTGCGGATATAAAAAGGACCTTTTTATTTTTATATTCTTCTCTGATTTTTTCAAACTCACCCCATTGTTCTTCGGGGAGGAGATCAGCCTTTGTAAATATGAGTATTTGAGGTATATGGGACGCTCCAATTTCCTGTAGGATTTGTTGTACTACATCGATTTTTCGATTACGGAGCTCATCACTCACATCAACAACATGGAGGATGAGATCTGCGTGGATTACGTCAAGGAGCGTTGATTTAAAAGTCTGGATAAGGGCAGGGGGGAGATTTTGGATAAAACCAATTGTATCGGAGATAAGAAGTTGCTTTGTAAAATCAGCCGCCCCTTTCAGTCGGCCAATTGTGGAGCTTAGAGTCACAAAGAGAGCATCTTTAGATATCTTTTCTCTCCCTGTAAGCACATTAAAAAGAGCCGTCTTGCCTGCATTGGTATATCCAACAAGTGCAATGTTACGGACACCAAGCTCTTTTCTATGATCAACCTGTCCTTTTCTATGCTCAAGCTGTTTTTTAAGCTCATCCTCCTTTTTTTTAATGAGTGTTCTCCAATGGCGCTTCATACGTTCAATATTTGTCTCTCCAACACCTTTTGAGCCAATACCGCCTCCTTGACGAGAAAAATAAGTACCCCCCAGTCCATAGATACGAGGACCCATGTGATGCATTTTTGCAATTTCGATTTGAAGACGCGCCTCTGTTGTCTGTGCATGTTTTTCAAAGATGTGGAGAATCAGATCGACTCGATCCCATACTTTAATATCAGGATTTGCTGTCCAGAGCTGCTCAGTAATATGGAATAACTGTGTTGGTTTTACGATGGCGTTTAAGATGAGAATATCTATTTTTTTATTCGTTACCATTTCAATGAGCTCTTGTATTTTTCCTGATCCAATAAAGGTGTCTTTGTCTGGCTTTGTTCTATGTTGAATTATATGACCCACATCAATACTTCCATACGTACTTATGAGCGATTTGAGCTCAACAAGATTACGCTCAGCCTCACGAACATTAATATTGGGTGTAACAACATCGATAATAATCGAACGAAACATTCGTAATTTTTGCATAGCATATTGTATCACTTTGCCATTCCTATCATCCATATATTAATTTCAAATTTTAAATTTGAAATTTTAAATTTAAGATTTGAGTATAATATATCCATGATTTCACCCAACTTCATCTATCTTGGCATACTCCTTCAATTTACAGGAGGAATGAGCTATCTCGTTGACACGGTAAAAGGGAAGGTAAAACCAAACAGAGTTACGTGGTTTATGTGGAGCCTAGCACCGGCTCTTGCATTTTTTGCCCAACTTCAGCAGGGAGTAGGGCTGGAGGCGTGGTCTACATTTATCGTGTGGTTTGTTCCGCTGCTTATATTTATTGCTTCATTTGTGAATAAAAAAGCAGAGTGGAAATTGCAAAAACTAGATATTGTTTGCGGTTTTCTTTCACTAGTGGGACTTATTTTATGGATGATCACAAAAGTTGGGAATATTGCAATTGTTTTTGCTATTTTTGCTGATATTCTTGCATGTATTCCTACAGGAGTTAAAGCGTGGCATGAGCCAGAAACAGAGAATGACTCAGTATTTTTTCTTGGTGTGGCAAACAGTATCATCAGTCTATTAGTAATAACAAACTGGCATTTTGAAAATTATGCGTTTATGGCATATTTGCTTTTTGCGAATGGCATTCTTGCACTTCTTATTAGATTTAAACTGGGACGAGTTGTTAAGAAGATGCTACAATAGACTATGCAAAAGCCTCTTGAAAAAGACATCCTAGAAAGTGGACATCTTCTTCATTATTACCACCTTGCGCAAGTAGGTGAAAAAAAGGGAGTGCTTCTTTTCCTCCACGGATGGGGATCAAATAGTACTTTATGGTTTTCTTCATGCTTGATTCTTGCCGAGAAAGGATTTGAACTTTATTTTCTTGATCTTCCAGGTTTTGGCAAATCTCAACTTCCCAAACGAGCACTTCGGCTTCAGGATTTTGCAGACACCGTCGTACGATTTATAAAAAAATTAGAAATTCAAAATCCAGTCCTCATAGGTCATTCATTTGGGGGAAAGACTGCAGTACGTATTGCATCAAAAAAATCCACTCCTCTCACAGGACTTATTTTGGTAGATTCTTCAGGGCTTCCTCACACATCTTTTGCCACAAAGACAAAAATTGAGATAGCAAAGACTGTGAAGCCATTTATGAGCCTGCCATTTATGCAAGGAATTCGATCAAGTCTGCTTCGTATGTCAGGGAGTGACGATTATAATGCATTTCCCGAACTGAGAGAAACATTTGTAAATATTATTCGAGAGCATATTGAGTTTGAGTTGCCAGAGATTGAGTGTAAGACACTCATAATTTGGGGAGGGGACGATGACAATTCGTATACACCAGTAAATGACGTGACTGTATTTGAACGTCTTATCCCACATGCTGATGCACATATCATTCAAAATACCGGCCACTATTGTTTTTTGGATAATCCTTTAGAGTTTCAGGAAGCTGTTCTTTCATTCATTTCAGACCTCTATGGAAAAAATTAATCCGCTTGCCTATCTCTACTATCATCTATATCTTTTACAGCTGGAAGAGTATGATATCCAACGTTTTTTGCACACAATCCAATTAGGACTCATCCCTCAAAAAAAACTCAGAAAGAAGCTAGTCTGGACACAAAAAATGGTACTAATTGCCATTCTTACAGTTGTAACAATAATCATATTCTCTTTGGTATTTTCTCCATTATTTCTTTTTATGTTTTATGTTTCTTTTGTTCCAATTGCATTTATAACTTTTGTTCTTCTCCCATTAGACCGATATATGAAGCATTTGTACATTAATAGAGCAAAACTCAAGCTTGCGTCGTTTCCACGCTTAGAAATAGTAGGCATCGCGGGGAGCTATGGAAAGACAACGATGAAAGAAATCATCTCAATGATTTTGTCACAAAAATATATCGTACTGAAGACGCCTGAAAATATAAATACGCCACTTGGCATTGCCAAACTTATTTTGGATAAACTTGATAGCAAGATACAGGTTTTGGTAGTTGAAATGGGAGAGTATACTCGAGGAGATATCAAAGAAATATGTAGTCTTGTGAAGCCTCAAACAGCAATTATTACTGGAATTAATGAAGCTCACCTAGAACGAATGGGAGATATACAAAATACAACAATGGCAATCTTTGAACTTGCACAATATATGGAGTCAAAGGGCTTGCTCGTTCTCAATGAAGACAATGAGATTATTCACGAAAATTATAGAAAATATGTGAGTGAACAAAAGGTCGTATTAGTATCAAGTAAAAAGGAAACAAATCTAAAAAGTGGACTACTTGGGAGATATGCTCAAGGGATGCTACAGGCAGGGGCGGCTGTTGGACGATATTTAGGCTTAGAAGAGGCGCAAATAAAAAATGGAGCGCTACTTGTCCACCCACTTCCTCACAGACTACAGCCTATTGAGGGGACACGAGGGGTACTTGTTATTGATGATAGCTATAATGGTAACCCAGAAGGGGTAACTGAGGCGATTCACGTACTAAGCACCTATTCCGGACGAAGAAAAGTATTTGTTACTCCTGGGCTTGTAGAGACAGGAGAAAAATTGGGCGCAGTACATAGAAAAATTGGGAAAGAGCTTGCTGCAGTAGCCGACAGAGTAGTACTCATTAAAAATAGTGCAACTCCCCATATTGCTGAAGGACTTATGGAGCATGGGTTTAATAAAAACAATATTCTATGGTTTAAAACTTCGCATGAAGCACATGCGGCGATGGGGGAAATTATTGAGCCAAATGATGTTGTGTTATTCCAAAATGACTGGCCGGATAATTATAAGTAGAAAGATTTGAAATCAATGAAATCTTAGTCATTTCGACGAATATTGTGAGGAGAAATCTGGCAAAGCGAATACGTTATAATAAAACATATGAAAAAAACAATCGGTGTGTTTTTTGGTAGTCGCAGTCCTGAACATGATGTGTCAATCATCACAGGACAACTTATTATCTCTGGATTAAAGAAATTAGGCCACACTGTTCATGCAATCTATTTGGATAAACAAGGGAAGTGGTATTTGGGCGAACAGTTTTCTCATCTCAAACAGTTTAGTGATCCAAGTTCCACATTCAAACAAAAAGACACAGAGTGGCACCTGGATTTACAGGCATCCCTGGGGAAATTGGTATTTAAAAAGAAGGGCTTTGGCGGACAGACGATAGAAGTAGACATGGCTTTCCCCGCATTCCATGGGCAGAATGGGGAAGATGGCACATTTCAGGGCTTATGTGAGATGTTCAACGTTCCTTATGTTGGCTGTGATGTTACGTCTTCTGCTGTGACAATGGACAAAGTGGTTACGAAGCTTTTATACAAGTCGTCTTCCATTCCAACAACTGATTTTCTATCTTTTTTAAAAAGCGATTGGCAGAATAACAAAAAAAACATCCATACCACAATCGAGACGCAACTTCATTTTCCCGTTATTGTAAAGCCAGCTCGATTGGGGTCATCCATTGGAATATCAAAAGCGAAAAATGAAAAAGAACTCGAATTTGCCTTGGAAATCGCATTTCATTATGATGAAAAAGTAATAGTAGAAGTATGTATTAATAATCTTATGGATGTTACGTGCGCAGTCATCGGTAATGAAGCTCCCATTCCTTCACTTCTTCAAGAGTCTGTTTTTGCAGATGACTTATTTAGCTATGAGGATAAATATTTAGAAGATGGGGGAGCGCAACTAGGAAATGCACAAAATAGCATCATGATTCCCGCCCGTCTTGACGAAGCATCAACAAAAAAAATACAGGAAATTGCGATTCAGACATATAAGCTCATCGGATGTTCGGGCATTGCACGCGTTGATTTTTTATATGACAAAGCAACAAAACAAATATATGCGAATGAGGTAAATACACTCCCCGGAACGTTATACCATCATCTTTGGAAAAAAAGTGGAATAGAGCTTCATGAGCTTCTGACGAAGCTTATTACTTATGCAGAAGAAAGGTATGAAAAAAAGAAACAATATACTCTCACATTTGCCTCAGATTTGCTAAAAAAGGCCAATTCAGTCAAACTCCAGATAAAGGGAGGAATAAATAAGGAATGAACTCTCGCAGGAATATCATACTATTGGCTTGGCATAATTTTTTTACTGATTTCAAACTGTATTCTGCTATTGCTGTCATTTACTTCACTCATGTAACCGGCTCGCTTGCACTCGGCATGAGTATTTTTTCGCTAGCAAGCATATCTGACGCCGTATTTGAGGTCCCCACAGGCATTCTTTCAGATATGGTGGGGAGGAGGAATACTATTATTCTTGGCTCATTGGCAAGCATAGGCTATGCATTGTGCTATGCGATTGGAGGCTCATATTGGATGTTGGCACTTGGGGCAGTGTTTCAAGGGCTATCTGTTGCGTTTTATAGTGGTAATAATGATGCTCTTTTGCACGACTCTTTAAGTGAATCAGGAGAAGAGAAGAAATATCATGTTTTTCTGGGGAAGATAAGTGCGCTTTTTCAACTTGGGTTAGCGCTTGGTGCAGTAACTGGGAGTTTTCTTGCGAGTAATTCATTTACGGTTGTCATGTGGCTTTCAGTCATTCCTCAGGTAGTTTGTTTTTTTATAAGTCTTTTCATGAAGGAGCCACGAATTCATCTGGAAAAAAGCACAAATATATACGCCCACTTAAAAGAAGCATTATTACTTTTTAAAACAAATAAAAGACTACGAACTGTTAGTATTGCCAGCATGTTGGGCTCATCAGTAGGGGAAGCAACGTTTCAGATGCAAGCGGCGTTCTACCAACTTCTGTGGCCATTATGGGCAGTTGGCATTGCAAAGATGCTTTCCTATTTAGGAGCAATGATAAGTTTTTATTTTAGCGGCAGAATGATTGATAAGTTTAAGGAAGTAAAGACGATTCTTATAGGGAATATTTATAGTCGTATCACAAACTCCATCGCTGTACTCTTTCCCACTCAATTTTCCCCGCTACTCCTGTCGTCAAGCTCCCTTTTTTTTGGATCTCTCACTGTAGCTAAAAACTCTCTACTTCAAAAGGAATTTACTCCGCATCAGCGAGCGACAATAGCGTCCCTCAACTCTCTTGCAGAGAGCCTTCTTTTTGCTTTTTTTGCAGTTTCACTCGGGGCACTGGGAGACAAGATTGGCCCAGCAAAGGCACTATTTATTTCTCAGTTGATCTCACTCATTGGCACTTATCTTTATATGAGAGTCTTCAGTCAAGAAACAAAAGAAGGGTAAGGGTTAGCCACCTCCGTTTGACAACGGATATATTCTCTGTTTAAATGAGGTGGCTCGTGTCTGAAAAAAAGTGCATGAAAAACCACTCACTTCAAAACATAACCCCGATTGACGGTAGATACAAGCAACAGCTTGTCGAACTTTCTAAATATTTTTCCGAATTCTCCTATATACAGTATCGTGTGAAGATAGAAATAGAATACATATTATTTTTATCCCAAAATGGTATTGTTAAAAAACTTTCTGAAAAGGATAAGAAAATTCTTCGATCTATATATCAGAAATTTTCTCTTGAAGATGCGATTGAGATAAAGGGAATTGAATCAACGACTAATCATGATGTGAAGGCAATAGAATATTATATCCAAAATAAATGTCACACATTAAAATTAGATTTTCTCGCTTCTTATATCCATTGGGGGATAACATCCGATGACACAAATAATTTAGCATATAGTCTTGCACTTTTGGAGTGTAATAGTGGGCAAATTGTACCTGTGTTCAACACGCTTCTTCGCAGATTATATGAGCTTTCTGCAAAAAATAAGGGCACCCTTCTTCTTGCCCGCACACACGGACAACCTGCCGTTCCTACAACATTTGGCAAAGAGTTTTTTAATTTTTATGCTCGATTAAACAAGCAACTAACAATTCTTTCGTCCTATTGTTTTGATGGGAAATTAATGGGAGCAGTGGGGAATCTGAGTGCTCATAAGCTTGCTTTTCCAAACATCAATTGGATAGAGAAAAGCAAGGAGTTTGTCCGTTCTTTAGGCCTTACTCCCCATATTCATACAACACAAATTCTTCCCTTTGACACCTTGATTTCATACTTTCAAACGCTGATGAATATCAATAATATCTTAAGAGGGTTAAGTCGTGATATTTGGACATATATTATGTTGGAAGAAATTTCTTTAAAGAAAACGGAAGGGGAAGTGGGGTCTTCAACCATGCCTCAAAAAGTAAATCCCATCGATTTTGAAAATGCGGAAGGAAATGTTGAGATTGCTAATGCATATTTCCAGATGTATGAACAACAACTTTTTGAGTCGCGGCTCCAGCGGGATTTGTCTGATTCAATAATCAAAAGAACATTTGGGACAGCCATTTCCCATACACTACTTGCATGGCACAGTATCATAAAAGGTCTGCAAAAAATAGACTGTAATGGGGAAGTTTCAAAGAGGCATATTGATGACCATTACGAAGTACTTGCCGAAGCGATTCAGACACAGCTTAGACTAAAAAATGATGAAGAAGGGTATGAAAAGGTAAAAAAAATGACGAGAGGAAAAAAAATGACTAAAGCATTATTTCAAACAATAGTTCATGAGCTCCATCTAGACAGTTTAAAGGATTTAACACCCGAGAAATACCTTGGGTACGCAGAGGAATTGGTAAGTGAGACATCATTATAATTTTTTTTACCCAATATGAATCAATTCGTTTTTGGTGCGCAGTGGGGCGACGAAGGAAAGGGGAAGATAGTTGATGTTTTAGCGGCGCGAGCAGATTATACAGTCCGTTTTCATGGAGGGAACAATGCAGGTCATACCGTAATCGTTAAAGGAAAAAAATATCCATTTCATCTACTTCCATCCGGAATTCTTAATAAAAAAACAATTGGTGTTATTGGAAATGGTGTCATTATTGATGCTGAAGTATTGATTGGTGAAATACAAAAATTGGAAAAAGAAGGAATAAAACTTAAAAATAAATTAATTATCTCTCCTCGATGTCACCTTATAATGCCATATCATAAAGCATTGGATGAAGCATATGAAAATGCTCGGGGAAAGAACAAATTGGGAACTACCAAACGGGGAATAGGGCCTACTTTTGCAGACAAAGTGAGCTATAACGGGATCAGATTGTATGAACTCGTTCATTTTGCCTCTTTTGAAGAAAAATTCCGTTTTCAAGCAGCGATAAAAAATCAGATACTCAAACAATTTGGTGTTGCCCCAATAAATATCGATGGGGCAGTTGAAGTATTTAAAGCATATAGGAAGATTCTTCTCCCCTATATTATCGATACGTTCCCTCTATTATCTACAGCTCAAAAAAAGAAAAAAAATATTTTATTTGAAGGTGCACATGGGATGATGCTTGATGTGGATTGGGGTCTATATCCCTATTGCACAGGATCAAATATCACAACAGGAGAGATTAATACTGGCTCTGGATTCCCAGTACAGGCACTGGATAAAGTTTGGGCTGTTGTGAAAGCCTATACAACACGTGTTGGAGAGGGGCCAGTTCCTACTGAGTTTGATGATGTGATTGCCCACACCATCCGTGAACAAGGTCATGAATATGGGACAACGACGGGCAGACCGCGTCGTATTGGATGGCTTGATCTTGAGGCTACAAAGTTTTCATGTCAAATAACAGGAACAACCCATTTGGCTATTACAAAAACAGATATTCTTACTGGCTTAAAGAAAATAAAAGTATGTGTTGGATACAAGCTAAACGGGAAAAAAATCCCCTATAGTAGCTGTGGATATATCGAGCTTGCAAAGGTTACTCCCATTTATAAAGAGTTTAAGGGATGGAAGGAAGACATTCGAGATTGTAAAAAATTTGCAAATCTTCCGAAAGCATGTCAAACATATTTGCGATTTGTTGAGAAGTTCCTTGAAGTTCCTATTGCAATTGTTTCGACAGGACCCGAGAGAGAAAAAAATATTATTATTTAATTTTAATTATGACAAAAGTAAAAAGACAAGGATTGACGTTTGATGATGTATTACTTATTCCAAAGAAAACTAAAATCATTTCCCGATCAAACATCAGTTTAGAGACGCAATTAACACCAAAAATTAAACTTAAAATACCTGTTATATCTGCAAACATGGATACAGTGACAGAGTTTACGATGGCAATTGCACTCGCAAAAGAGGGTGGAATTGGTATTATTCACCGTTTTTTAACGATCGATCAAGAGGTTGAACAGGTTAGAGCGGTAAAAAAAGAAGGATGTCTCGTTGGCGCTGCAATTGGGATAAAACAAGATTGTTTTGATAGAACAGCAGCACTCATTAAGGCGGGTGTTGATGTAATCGTTCTTGACATTGCCCATGGACACAGCATTCATTTATTTAAAGTGCTTAAAGAGCTCACGGCCAAATTTACAAAAATGGAGTTTATTGCAGGGAATGTCGCAACTGCAGAAGGAGCCTTGGATTTGATAAGCTGTGGAGCGGCAGCAGTGAAGGTAGGGATTGGACCTGGTGCTCAGTGTACGACACGGATAGTAACAGGAAGTGGTGTCCCACAATTGACTGCGATTGAGGATTGCGTCGAGGCTGCACGTGATCACGGTATCCCCATTATTGCCGATGGTGGGATTAGAACCTCAGGAGACATGACTAAAGCACTTGCAGCAGGCGCATCAACTGTGATGATTGGCTCTTTATTTGCAGGATGTGAAGAAAGTCCGGCACTTACATTTTTTAGAAATAATAGAAAGTATAAATTAACACGCGGCATGGCTTCAGTCATGGCAAATCATGATAGACAGTATCGTGACCCAAAAGTGCTACAAGATCTGAAGAATTATGCAGCAGAAGGGATAGAGAGCGTTGTACCTTATAGAGGAGGTATAGCCGATCTTGTTCGACAGATGATGGGTGGCGTACGCTCTGGACTTTCCTATTCAGGTGCATCAACAATACTTGAGTTGTGGGAAAATGCCGAGTTTATACAGATATCTCAAAGTGGACTCATTGAGTCTCACCCTCATGATGTCCAAGTGATGTAACGAATCAAATCATTTTGATTCTTCCTTCTCCGACAGAGAGAGGTCTTTTTTGAGTTCCTCAAATTGTTTTCTGTCAATTTCACCTTTTGCATATCGTTCTTTAACGATATCGAGGTAGTATGCATCATCTTTTTTTTCCTCTTCAAGTGAACGCGCTACACAGCATCCATGATGAGCTCCCAAAGACATTTTTTTTACTATCATTATTCCAAGTGCGATAAGTGCTGTCCAAAAAAGAATATTAATGATAAAAGAGATAATACCACCGGACCAAATAGAGCTGTGATAATACATAGGCGAATAATCTATATATCTCATACGATTAAATGTAAATTAGTAATGAGGTATAGAATAGATGGTTATTCTGAATAAACGCTGAAAATAGAAGTATTATAGAGTTAAAACAAGTGTTCTTCTGTTACGTGAGCGCCTTCTGCAGGGGTATTTACTATAATCTTTATTACTTCAGGTATCTCCAATAATTTCTGTTTTATTTTATCAACATTGTGTGCCTCGCAAATGAGGTGAATATCTTGACCAGTGTTTACTGTAAAATATACCCCTAATCCTTCATTTCTCCATTTTTTTACCAGCTTAATGAGAAGTAATGTCCCCTGACTCCAATAAACAAGGGAAGGAGTGGAGGTGAGCATGATGGCATGCATCTCTAGTGCTTCTGCCTCAATCAATTCACCAAACTCAGAGAATTTTTTTTCTTTTATTAACTGTTTGACTAATAGTATTTTTTTAGCCATGCGTGTAGCTCTTATTTCAAAAAATGGACTTGTTTGAGCTGATAACTGTCCCTGAGATGTGGGGACATCTTTTTTTTCTGTACTAACAACGGCAACAATATCTACAATATTCCAATGTTCGGCTCCAAAAATTGAGGTAGCATATGACTCTTCACTTGTCGCTCCATTTATCCATTCTACATATCCACCTGGAATTGAGCGACAGGCTGATCCAGAGCCTTGTCTGGCAAGAATAGACAATTCTTTTTCAGAAAGAGAAATGCCTGCTGCCGAAACACCTGCCACAGTAAGCGCTGCAAATCCAGATGAGGATGAGGAAAGCCCAGTGCCCGAGGGGAAATTATTTTCTGACACAACCTTCGCTTTTAATGTGATTCCTGCAAGAATACGTATTCTATCAAGGTGTTTTACGATACGCTCAACCTCGGATGAGTGTTGGTCTTTTAGATTTACACTATCACTCGAGTACCTATCAGAGAACTCAACTGTAGTCTTTGTTGTGCAGCCACTTAAATTAATAGAAATACTTCCGTTTGTTGGAAGACGAAGTACTTCGTCTTTTCTTCCCCAGTATTTTATGAATGCAAGATTGGGGTGGGCAATGGCTGTTACTTTCATAGTATTATGATGTCAGACTTTTGAGGACCCAACTGACGAGAGACAATACAAAGCTAAAAAAGAGCGCTGACCAAAAGCCGTTGACGTGAAATCCGGGAACAAATGTCGCAACTAGATACACCATAAGTGCGTTGATAACAAAGGTAAAAAGCCCTAATGTAAGAATTGTTGCAGGGAGAGTGAGAATAAAAAGAAGCGGTTTGAGAAATGTGTTTACTACTCCAAGCACAACGGAAACTATAATCGCCGTTACAAAACTATCAACAGAAACGCCTGGCAAGATATGTGAGGTGATATATACTGCAAGCCCGTTGATTAATAGATTTATTAAGGTTCCCATAGGTATATATTACATCATAGTGCTCTATTTGGCTCCATAATATAGCTCCACCAATCATTTAACTTTCCATCAGGACCGGTTCCTGCAAAGTGGGGGAGATGTTTAAACCAATATTCATAAAATCCTAGTTCTGTACAACCCCATTCCTGACAGGTAATTGTTTTCAAAACTGAAGTTGGTGGGGCTGTGAGATTGGGGTAGTTATAAAAGTCATCACAGTTAGACTTTGTCTGTCGTTTACTATCATAAATATATGCGTTGTCTAATCCCGTTGCTGTAGGTGTGTAATGAAATTCACCACACCCACTATAAGGGAAGTTTGCGGAAAGCGCATCGACTAGCATATATGAATTCCAAAAAGTGCTATCACTATTTCTACTTGATGATCCATATACTTTTTTCATTGTTGACTCAGTTCTATGGCCCTGGTCATGTACCATTTCCGCAAGTCCTCGCTCATAACTGAAGCCCATAATAGGTAAAAGCTTATTGCATGATGTATTAAGCAGAGCTGATGAGTTTAACCAAAAAGCATTTGTACCAGCAAGACGAGACTCATAATAGCCAAACCACGGTCCTCCAAAGAGCCACAGCTCATCAAATTCACCTTTATTAAACCTATCACAAATCTGGAACTGAGTAATAATATTGTTATAGTCGACTTCATCTGCTCCATGCCCATTTCTACAGGCTGTTTGATCTGCTAGACAGCTGAGATAGGATGTTTCTGTGAATGTATATCCAGTGGTCTTTTTCAAAAATGAATTGTATTCAGAAGTGCTTGAAAGCGAGTATTGAATTTTTCCACCCGTTGTTGACTTAAACCAATCAATATAGGAATTAGCAAGAGCGGACGGGTTTGCCCAATTCTTATATTCGACGAGATTCTTATTTTTTGTGGGAAGCTTTGGGTTGATGACTAACAAGAATGCCTTTTTTTTAATTGTGGTGGTGGTTGCTGGCGTTGGGGTATTTTCGACTGGCGGTACATCAGTGGGCTTTGGCGCTGTCGTTGGTTTTGGAGTGGCTGTTGGTTTTGGTGTAGCTGTTGGATTGGGAGTAGCAGTGGGCACGTGAGTAGGGGTTGGTGGCCGTGTTGGTGAATCAGAAGGGAATGGGAATGTTGGTGTAGGGGCCTTTGTTGGAGTTAATGAAGGAGAAGCAGTTGGTGAGGGAGATAATGTTATTGTGGCAGATGGAGTAGCCGTGAGTGTGGGAGTAATTACCGGACTGGTTATCCATGGAAGCTTATCGTCAGTAACATTATTTGAGAGCGTATACATAGCCATTGAATAATCTTGACTATCTGTTATTCCGTCTCTATTTAAATCTGTTTTCGCCTCTGCTGTTCCCAAACTACTCTTAATGAGCGACAAATCCTTTGCATTAGAGATATCAGTTCCATCAACATTTCCCATGTAAATAACATCTTGTGAAAGATTTAATTCCTGGCCTGCATATATATGAAGGGCAGACTCAAAACAATTTCCTGACGATCTAATCAGTGTACAAAATGCTTTTCCAAAGCCCAGCTGAGGCTTGATAAAGAGGGTATATTTTGTCTCTGCAATCGGACGTACAAAAGGAATGGATCCTGAAAAGATGTTGGTGCCTTCTTTTTTTGTGAATTCAACAGCCGCAGTCTCAGAAATAATTCTGCTTGTATCATAAAGTTTTACTAATGCAGTTATTTTTGCTCCCTCTTTATAAATTCCTTGAAACTTTACCCTTACTGGAACATCGTCGCCAGCTGCTCGCGCGCTGGAGGAGATATTTTTAAGGAATGGCATGAGGAGTGTAAAAAAAACAGGCAAGGCCGCCATTCCGATAATAACGCTCAGTTTAATCTCTTTTTTATTTGCTGGAAGTGGAAACTTCATAATTGTATAACTGTATCTCTATTATTAATGAATCCTGGTATTTCACGACCTGCAGAATACATGGTTGTTTTTGAAAGGTCAAGAGAAAGCGAACCTGATGTATAGGGCTCTCTTAAATAAAGAGTGATAGTAAGGAAGGTTTGAACTTCATCTTGAGGAAGTACCTCGCTGTCTAATGGCGTTGTACAGACAAAGGTTGTTTCGCTCATGGATTGATTTTGTTGAGGGCATGTTGAAAGGAGGTCTCCTGGTTTGACGCTAATAATCTCAAACTGTTCCTGGGGCATCAATAATCCTAGATTGAGAGCATCAATTGAAAGATTCTTTTTTAGTGCTACTGCATTTACTTTAAGAACTACATTTCTTCCAGATGGTTTTTCAGCCATGAGAGAAAATTGGATTTCAGCTTTTGATGGAATGATTGTTGGTGTAGGTAATGGGGAAGGCGAAGCCACTTCTTGAAAGACAGGTGCGACTTTGTTTATTCCAGAATTTTTTGAAGTGGGTTTTTTTGTATTAACAATGAAATAGACGAGAATTCCAAAGACAACATACAAAAGAACAACTGGTCCGAGCACCCGTTTAAGCATGTATATAATAGTACCGAAAATTCAGGTGACTTACAATTGGAAGAATAAGCTCAGTAGGGGGCTTCACTTTACCATGAAGGATGGCTTTTTGAGTAAAGTTTCCTTCTCTATTATCTAGATTTCTAAATCTCAGAGAAGGAAAGACAAGGAGGAGAGTGCGATTTAGCTCGGGGAAGCTGCTGATCAAGAAAATGATCAGTAGTTCGTTAGAGAGCGCTTCGCCTCCTTGTCTGCACGGGGATGTTAGATCCCCATGTCTTTGTCACCATCTTGGGGTGACGCCATATCCTGGTAAATATTTACTAGCACAAACTTAAGTGTTGGCTTTTAGGGAGTGTGTAAATCACCCCAAGCCTCTGCCAAACGATCAGGCAGTTGAGAAGCTCGAGCGTCAAAGGTCCAGACGCTTTCTTGCGAATACCCGGCAAAGAATTCGTCTTTATGCACAATCTGAGCCATGGCAAACAACATGCCTGTGCCCTGATATAAGCCTGACGCATAAGACATGCCGAGCGTGCGAACACCGACCTCTCCGAGCAGTTGCGAGATCATCCAGGCTTTCCGAACATCGCCGTTATCGAAATAATAACTTGTGGCAAGGTTCCACTGAATGGGCCTGTAACTGCAAACGTACGAATGACCTTCAGAGTCAGAACAGTAGACCTCTTTCCACTCGGTATTGTCATCAAAACGGAATTGGACTTCAAGCTCCGCATTGACTTTGCCCGGATTGTCATGCATAAAGTTCCACATCGTGGACTCTGCACTCCATTGAGCCCATTGTTGCCCGGTGTATGGCTGATTAGTAAGCGGTTGCCCCTTGTCATCATAGAGCACGGGCATGGGAAGCGCTTCACCAGCGGGCATATTTTTTTGGATTTCAGCGAGACTCGGCGGCGTTGTCTTTCCAAACATGACTAATGTATCTGTGGCGCCGATGAAGGCGCGCACTGTCATGGCATATATGACTTTTCCACTGGAGTCAATAAACTGAATCTGTTCAAGGCTGGCATTTGGACTATTCATCCAGCCTATTCTTTCAAGTTCTTTGATTGCAGAATCGCTCATATCCTTGGGCATCCCCTCAGGAGTGAGCCTATCATGCATAGGATCTAAAGCATTCCAACCGCGGATGCCAGCGAGAACTTGCTGGACATCATTGAATTCGTAGTTATAGATGGGTTTTACGATAACGTAGTCCCATCTCGTCTCACGATTCGGGCGATAGAATACTGCATACTCAGTTTGTCTGTCTAAGAGTACGCGATCCCACGTGAAGTACTTGTCAGCGTCTGCGGCGCTGTAGATCAAGTAGCCGCCAAGGGTGTCGAACTTTCCACCCTTTTTATACTCCAGCCATGGCATTTCGCTTGATTCCAGGTCCAGAACCATATCATTAACAATTCGGGCAGCGCCCATAGTGTCATTTTCGGTTCCAGACAAATCCCAGTGAAGCCACCACGCAGGAGCCATCAGTGCGGCGGGTCCGCCAACTGATGTAACGCTATTTCCCCAGTTGAAGAAAAAACTTCCTGAGGCGATTCGCGCTTGCCAAACTTGATTGAGGACAACTGCTCTCAGCTTGGCGTCATTAAGGGACATTTTAAATTCAGCGCCCTCTTTTACGCATGGGATATCGTAGTACCACATTGAATCCCAATCACGTTTATTAACATCAGTGTACTGTGTGAAGTTTCTATTAAACTGGAGCCTAACTTTGGCACCACACACAGCCTTTCCTGAGTTGTCTATACCCGAATAGGTCGCAATTTCAAGGCTTAAGTAATGGGTCAAACCACCAAATCGTTCGGTCTTTACCATTCCCAAAGCTTGATATACGGTTCCATCTTCAAGTACCACTTGCACATCTTGCGTTTTAGATCCGCTCATTCTGTCGAACTTTGTTTCCTGCATGAGCGTAGGTGCATTCTCGTTGACACCACGAAGCTTTGCCTCGTTTTTTTCTTGATCGGTGCCAGCGGGACCTTGTAAAACGTAAGTAACAACACGCGTAAGCCCATCGGTGGGCATATCGCGGCGGGTCCAGTCTGAAGACTGGGGGAGACAGGCGCTAAGAAATAGACATAGCGCGACAAACAAAAAAACTGGACGACGTACTGTTTTCATTCGAACTCCTTTTTGGATATGATGGTGCATTTTTGAATGGGCGATTCTTCTTGGGGCTTACGTGTTAGGTATCTCTTTTCGTTTTTCTCCTTCGATCTAGAATAGGGTAATCCAAACTTTCCGGACTCCACTCAGATAAGAATGAGCTATTCTTATCAAAACGGAATCCAGAAAGGCATAGGAGTCGCGTATGAATTCTTAAATATTTACCAGGTTGTCAAAGAGCTGTCTGATAGATGAAAAGCCCTCCATCAATAGAAGCTATTTCTATTTAGCTGGCTTACAAACGATCAAACTACTTTGATGTTGAACGATTTTTCCCACAAAAAGAGGCATGAAACAGCTAATGCCTCATGCCTGTCGGGGTACAGTTTCGCAAAACATATAGTGTATTATAGCATATTACTATAGGT
>Ga0194063_10000103_pt1 | contig 57301 bp, 59 predicted proteins | sample SepL3720m_MetaG_FD_155459 | JGI IMG/M metagenome (GOLD analysis project Ga0194063, IMG submission 155459) | Anoxic zone freshwater microbial communities from boreal shield lake in IISD Experimental Lakes Area, Ontario, Canada - Sep2016-L373-20m | ecosystem: Environmental > Aquatic > Freshwater... | reverse complement strand
ACAATCCAAAAGAAAAAACCGAAAAAAGCCATTATTCCAGTACTCAACATTAAATAAATTGAGTTACTATAGAGAGAATCTCCCATTAAAGACTTATATATGTGTTTTATTTTTGCAACCATTTATAGCTGATATTATACCTTATTTTACAAGTATTTATGCATTTTTTAATCATCATGTATAATCAACTATGAGAATAATTAAATCCGCAACTTTCACCTTATTTGTTTTTGGATTCGCTGGTTGGATCTATATTGCCAATAACGCTGTTCACCACCCAGAAACACTTTCAATGGGATTAACTCATTTTGCTAAATGGCCAAGAGAAGACACTTTTGGCGCAGTTTGTTTTGCAGTTTCATTCATATCTTTTTTTGTTTGGAATTACTTGAGGTATAAAAAGAAGTAGAAAATTGATTTTTATATAAATAGAGAGTATAAACCAGGTTAATTAATAATAATTATCTATTTAATTTAAAATTAAAATGAAATTTAATAAAAAAACAATTATCGGAATTTCAGTAATAACATTAATTATCACCCTTTCTTTCACTCCAAAAATTTTCGCTGCTATCAGTGAAAATATTCCAAGAGTTTCCACTGCTTGTGAATCAAAAGCTGGTCTTTTAATGGCTGCAGGTGATGGTTATAGTATTTTTAAATCTTGTCCTGCTGGAAGCAGAAGGGTTGTGATTGTCGGAGAAAAAGGTGATAAGGGAGACAAAGGTGATAGAGGAATTCAAGGTCTAACTGGTTTAAAAGGTGAACAAGGAATCCAAGGATTGATTGGGCCAAAAGGTGATACTGGATTACAAGGTGGAAAAGGCGAACAAGGGATTCAAGGGTTGACTGGATCAAAAGGTGACACTGGCGCAGCTGGCACAAATGGTAAAGATGGAGTAAATGGATATGAAATAGTAACTGGCGCTTCAAGTGATTCAAACCCAAGTATGTGGAAGGGTTCAACTGCAGTATGTCCAACTGGCAAAAAAGTAGTTGGTGGTGGTTATAATGTCAGTGGTCAAATAATAGAAATTTTTGTTTTTGACAATAAACCGTTAAGTGACACTACTTGGAAAGTTGCTGGATACAATAAATTTGACCAAAGTTTGGGTTGGTCTCTTCAAGCATATGCAATCTGTGTAAATAACCAAGAAACTACACCAATCCCAACAATTACACCAACACCAAACCCAACTACACTTGAGACACTCCAAGTTTCAAGTATGACACCAGAACGTGTACAAAGTAATACAATACTCGAAAAAGGAAAAAATTATTTAATTGAAGCTAGTGGCACTTTCAATTATGTTCCAGGAGAAAGATTAGCAGATGCTGAATTCTGGTATAACACTGATACTAGAACTTGGAATGAAGAAATTGATGTTCCACCACTAGGATATAATTTAGATTTAATGGTTAATGATTTACCTCAAGATTGGTTAGGGTCTAGTGACGGAATAAATTATTCTATACATACATTCAGCCCTAATCATATTTATCGTGTATATGTCCAAGGTGATGATAAACCAATTTCCTTTTACATTCACAACAGTAGTTATGATTGGAAACAAGGTAGTCTAACTGTTTCAATAAAAAGTCTCTAATTAATCTGATTAAATAAAACCACCTTTTCACTAGAAGGGGACTTTGTAGACAAAAACACCACAAATTTTTGCTAAAATAACCCTATGATCTTAATAGTCGGCGGAGCCGGATACATCGGTTCACACATAAACAAAGAATTAACCAAACAAGGGTTTAAAACTATTATTTTCGACAATTTGTCTTCTGGCAAAAAAGAATTAGTCAAATGGGGCGAATTTTTTGAAGGGGATTTAAGTAATATCGAAAATATCAGAGAAGTTTTTAAAAAATACCCAATTGAAGCTGTTTTGCACTTTGCCGCTTTCAAAGCTGTCGGTGAATCAGTCGTCGACCCTCAAAAATATTATTTAAACAATGTTTCCAACACTCTCAATCTTTTTAAAGTTATGAGAGAAAATAATGTTAACAAATTCATTTTTTCCTCATCTGCAGCAATTTTTGGTAATCCTCAATATATGCCACTTGATGAAAATCATCCTCAATTTCCAATTAACCCCTATGGTGAAACTAAATTAATTACAGAACACATCATGCGCGACTATTCTGCTGCCTATGACTTCAGATATGTCTCCCTACGCTATTTCAACGCCTGTGGAGCTGATCCAGATGGCGAACTTGGTGAATGGCAGGGAAGCAGTTCAAATTTGATGCCTCTAGTTCTTGATGCCGCCATTGGCGCCCGAGAAGAAATTGGTGTTTTTGGAACTGATTATCCAACCCCAGATGGAACTTGCATCCGCGATTACATTCATGTCACTGATTTGGCTGATGCTCATGTTCTGGCTCTTAAATATCTATTAGATGGTGGCCAAAGTGAATGTTTCAATTTAGGCAATGGCAAAGGCTTTTCTGTCACCGAAGTGATAGATATGGCTAAAAAAATCACTGGCATTGATTTTAAAGTGACTCTTAAAGACAGACGAGCTGGTGATCCACCAGAACTAATTGCCGACGCCACCAAAGCCAAAAATATTTTAAAATGGCAACCAAAATATTTCGATTTAGAGACTATCGTTTCTAGTGCTTGGAACTGGCACAAACAATTTAAGAAATAATTTCTTCCCAAGGATATTCTTCATATCCAAAATGTCCATATTTTGCCGTATCTTTATATATCGGTCTTTTTAAATCAAATTTTTCAATAATTCCTTTAACCGACAAATCTAATAAACTCCAAGCAAAATCATTAATCTCCTTTTGCTCTTTTTTATTAGTTCCAAAAGTCTCAATTGATTTACTAATAGGATCTCGAATTCCAATCACATAAGCTAATTGAACTTCACATCTGTCAGCAAAACCAGCTGCCACAATATTTTTAGCTAAAAATCTGGCCGCATATGCAGCACTCCTGTCGACCTTTGTTGGATCTTTACCAGAAAAACATCCACCACCAATTTTCCCCATGCCTCCATAAGTGTCCACCACAATTTTTCTTCCAGTCACTCCAGTGTCTGAGTCTGGACCACCAATTTCCCAAACTCCAGTTCCATTAAAAATAATTTCTTCTTCTGTCAATTTATTTAAGTTATATTTCTCCAAAACTGGCAACACTGCTAGGCGATATAAATCAGATTTAACTTTTTCTTTATCTATGCTTGGGTCAAATGGCTTAGCTAAAACTATTTTTTCTACTTTCAACACCTTTCCATCATCATAACTAACACTAACTTCTGCCTTACCATCAGGTCTTAAATAATTTAATTCACCAAATTGTAATTCATCCATTTTTCGGCAAAGTTCATGAGATAAAACAATTGGTAATGGCATTAACTGAGGAGTTTCATTGCAGGCATAACCAAACATCATTCCCTGATCACCAGCCCCATCATTATCTGCTCCAACCGCAATATCTTTTGATTGTTGGTGAACTAAGACTTCAATGTCTGCATTTTCATCAAAACTTAAAATTGGATTTGTATAACCAATTTCTTTAATCACTTTCTTAGCAATTCCGACATAATCCAAACCTTGGTTACAAGTGACTTCACCAGCCATTACAACTTTGTTTGTTGTCACCAAAGTTTCTAAAGCTACTCTAGCATTTTTATCAACACTTAAAGCTGCATCTAACACTGCATCAGAAATTTGATCACAAATTTTATCAGGATGACCAGCACAAACCGATTCAGAAACAAAAACAGGATAATTCATTATTTTTCCTCCACTAATTAATAAAGAGGCTTGTCCTCCAAAAGTTTGGAGATAGCACCGCGATTCTCGACTTTAGTCGGAACTCGGTTGCTGTTCTAATTTAAAAAATCAGAACTCTTAACAAAGCAAATTAATTTTAACAAATTATTTAAGAAAAGATTTAAGAAGGACAACTATCCCACCAATAAGAGCTGTCAAAATTCCCAATATTCCCATGAAAGTGGACACTAATAATATCTTTTCATTACTAACTGCAACTTGAGCAAAAAAGATTAAATACAATTGTTCTCTAGCTCCAAATCCTGCCACTGAAATAGGTAAAATCAAAATTATGGCAATAATTGGCAAAAATATAAAAACTGACAAGATAGTGAAACCAGCATGAAAAATATTACTGACAAACCAAACTTGTGACACCCAAAGTAATTCTGTAATAAAAGAAATTCCTAAACACTTAAATATATTATCGACATTACTATTTTTAACTAAATCTATAACTTCATGTAATTTTGAAACAATTTTATATTTAGAAAATTTAACTAATAATTTTTCAAAATCAAAATTAAATACCAACACATAAAAGAGAACAATTCCCAAGCTTACTATCCCAAACAAATAAAACAAATATGTTGGAAATTGAAATTTTAATAATAGACCTAAACCAGTTGCCACAAAAGCAGCAAACATAAAAGCTGAAAAACCAATAAATCTATCAAGAAAAACAGAGCTGAAAAGTTTTGTTTTTGTTAATTCAGGATATTTTTTTTGCAGTGGCAACCATTTCAAAAAGTCACCAGCAATTCCGGTTGGGAAAAATAATCCATAGAAAGCACCAGAAAAAGTGGCCTTAGAAAAATCAATTACTTTCTTTAAATTAATTTTGTCAAAAAGCAACACGCTCCAACGATAAGAACCAAGAACCAAAACTATTATTGAATATAGAACATTAATAATGACCCATTTGAGTGGTACAGTTTTTAATTCATTAAATATATTAAAAATGTTTACCTTCCTGAAAGCAAAGTAAATCAAAACGGCTGAAAGAAGCAGTTTTAATAATTTTGAATTAATTATTTTCTTTAACATAAACTAATTATTAGGATAACATGAACTATAATTAGACTAATCAATGAAAATACTTTTATTAAGTCATATTTTCCCTCCCGCCATCGATGGCGGCTCAAAAGTTATCTACAAACTCGGCCAATATTTTGAATCACAAAAACACCAAACTCTCTATCTAAGTTCCGACTGTTCCAGCACCGACGACTTCGTCAAAAAAAATCCTGCCCTGTCAAGGGAAGGATTTAGGAAGGGTTTCATCAAACTCTCTGTCTATACATTATTAAGGAAACCTCTAAAACTTCTAAATCTATTTATAAATCAAGATTTATTAAAAGTTCTCCAAAAAGGCCCAATCTTTAAATTTATTCCTTTTTTAAAAGCCACCATTCAAATCATAAAATTTAAACCAGATTTAATCATCGCCGGACCACTCCCAACCACCATAATTCTTTATGCCCAATTTTTTAAAAAAATAACCAAAGCAAAATTACTCATCAATTCTTCTTTCCATCAAACAGATTCCGATTTTCACCAAAAACCTCTAATTAATGCCTTAAAAAAGGCAGATTACCTCTGGGTTTTAACTGAATATGAAAAAAGTTATTTCGAAAAAGAATTAAAAGTTAGTTCAAATAAAATCATCCTCGCCGGCAACGGCATCGACCAAGATTTTCTAATTTCCCCTCCTTTAAGTCAAAGGAGGGGATTAAGGGGTGGATTTAATATACTCTTCATCGGCTCTCTATCTTCCCACAAACGTGTTGATCTTCTAATCAAATCATTCTCTGATATCCAAAAAAATATTCCCCTCCTTTCGTCAAAGGAGGGGTTAGGGGTGGATTTAACTATTGCTGGTCAAAAAACTCTCTTCTATCCTCAAATTGAAAAATTAGTTAAATCACTTGATCCAAAAATTAGATCAAAAATAAAATTTAATTTTTCTTTTGCTCAAAAAGATTTAGTTAAATTAATCGACAATTGCACTTTTCTAGTTCTACCATCAGTTCAAGAAAGTTTTGGTCTAGTCTTAATTGAAGCCTGGGCCAGAAAAAAAGCCGTCATAACCAGCGACATTCCAGCTCTACAAGAATTAGTTAATAAATCAAAAGGAGGCTTGACATTCAAAACTGATAATCAACAAGACTTAACTAAAAAAATTGAATATCTTATTAAGAACCCTAAAAAAACAGAGCAAATGGGTCAAAGTGCTTTTAATTATGTTAAAAATAACTATACTTGGAATAGAGTAGGAGAAAAAATATGCCAAAAAATATTATCTTAATCATAGTTTTCCCTTTGATAATCTTCATTGTTCTCATTTGGCGCCTGTTCTTCTACATGCCAACCTCTAATTTCATTAACATTAAAATTAATGAAACAAACTATAAAGTTGAACTAGCCAAAACAACTTCTCAAAAAATTAAAGGTCTATCAAAAAGAGAAAAACTTTGTTCAAATTGTGGAATGCTTTTTGTCTTTGGATTTGAGACTAAACTGCCTTTTTGGATGAAAGACACCATGATTCCTCTTGACATGATTTGGCTTGATAAAAATGGAAAAGTCGTTGACATCAAAAATGTGACTGAAACTAATAATTCTCAAAAAATCTATCAAAACGAAACTCCAGCTCTCTATGTCCTTGAATTAAATATTAACGATTCTCAAAAATTAAATCTAAAAATCGGCGATATAATCCAACTACCAAACCCACTATGAATTTCTCGGTAGTAATCCCAAACTACAACGGTGCCTTATTTATTTCAGATTGTCTAAACTCATTAATCAACTCTATTAAAGAAGTAAAAAACGTTAATTTTGAGATAATTTTGGTTGATAACAATTCTAAAGATAATAGTATCGAAATATCTAAAGAAATATTTAAAAAAATAAAAATTATCCAAAATTCAAAAAATTTTGGTTTCGCTGGTGCTGTAAATCAAGGAATCAGAAAAGCTAAATATGAATGGGTGATTTTATTAAATAATGATTTAACTTTTGAAAAAAATTGGTTTGAAAAAGTTGTTCCAATCATAAAAGAAAATAAAGATCCAAAAGTTGCCACTTTTTTTGGGACAGTTTTAATTAAAGACGGCACCAAGTTTGAGTCACAAGGTCTCGAATTTTTCTATTCCGGCAAAGCCCAAAACATCTCCAATGGAAAAACTTTTAACAAATCTACAATTTACGACCTGAAATCTAATATATCTGTCTGGGGCGCTTCCGCCGCTCTAGTTATCTACAATAAAGACATACTCAATAGAATTGGTCTCTTTGATGAAGATTTTTTTGCTTATGAAGAAGATGTCGATTTAGCCCTCCGTCTCCATAATTTAAATTACAAAACTCTTTATATTCCTAGTGCCATTTCCTATCATCTTGGTGGGGGAACAAGCAACAAAATGAGAAATATCAGAAGTAGATTATCTTTCAGAAATTGGTTTTTTGTAATTATTAAAAATTATTCTTCAAAAGAGATATTAGATAATTTTTTAGAAATTTTTATAGAAAGGATCCGTAACCTTTCATATTTTTTAAGAGAAACAATTAAAATTTATAAAATTAAAGCTTTAATTATTTTCCCTTTTGACTTCCTAAAAACATTAATAGAAATTTTAGTTAAAATCCCAAAAACATTAAGAAAACGAAAACAAATTCAAAAACTTGCTAAACTATCTATATGATTATCGCCATTGATATTTCTTCCATTCCCTACAAAACTGGCGTCAGTGATTACACTCTAAATCTAGTCAGAAATCTACTTAAAATCGACAAAACTAACACTTACAAACTTTTTTATTCATCACTAAGACTCCCACTTCCAACCGAAATAGCTGAATTAAAAAAACAATACTCTAATATAGAGGTCTATCAATTTAAAATTCCTCCAACTCTTCTCCAGATTCTTTGGAATCAACTTCACATCATTCCAATTGAATTCTTCATCGGCAAATGCGATCTATTCCACACCTCAGATTGGACTCAAGCTCCAACCTCAAAAGCTAAAACAATAACTACTGTTCATGATTTAATTCCTTTCATTAACCCAGCTTGGCATTCTCCAAAAGTAATTAAAGCTCACGCCAACAAAATGTATTGGGCAGCCAAAGAATGCAGCACTTTCATTTGTGTTTCCCAAAACACTAAATCTGATTTATTAAAATTATTCCCAAACATTAATCCTCAAAAAATTGAAGTTGTTTATGAAGCCGCTGAAGAAAAATATTCTCAATTCTTAGAATTATCAAAAACTATTCAAGAACAACAAAAAGATGACATTAAAAAAAGATATAAATTAAATGATTTTATTCTAGTCCAAGGAACCAGAGAACCTCGAAAAAACATTGAAAATATTATTAAAGCTTTTAATTTATTCCAAGAAAAAAAACCTAACGACGAAACTCAGCTAGCAATAACTGGCAAATATGGTTGGGGAGACGATGTTAGTGTTAAAAACAAAAATATTAAAGTTTTAGGTTTCATTCCTGAACAAGACATGGTCGCAATTCACGCCGCCGCCCTTTGTCTCCTATATCCATCTCTATATGAAGGCTTTGGTCTGCCTCTAGTCAAATCTATGTCTGTTAGCACTCCAATCATTACCAGCAACACTTCTTGTCTTCCAGAAATAGCCGCCAATTCAGCTCTTTTAGTTGATCCAAAATCACCTCAAGATATAAGTGAAGCCATCGGAAAAATTATTAAATCAAAAGATCTTCGCGATAAACTTTCAAAAATTGGAATTATTCATTCCAAAGATTTTAGTTGGCAAAAAACCGCTAAAGAAACTCTAGCCATTTATAACTTGATAAAATAAATCATGATAATTGGAATTGATGGCAATGAAGCCAACATCAAAAATAGAGTCGGAGTCGGTCAATATGCTTTCAACCTTTTAAAAAACATTTATTCTCTAGATAAAAAAAATCAATATATTATTTATCTTAAGAATCCACCTGCAGCCGATTTCCCAAAAGAAAATCCAAACTGGCAATATCGAGTTTTTGGCCCTCAAAAACTTTGGACAAAATTTGCACTTCCAATTAAACTTTTCACTCAAAAAGAAAAATTAAATCTTTTTTATTCTCCAAGCCACTATTCTCCTCAATTTGCTCCATGTCCAACTATTCCAACCGTCCATGACCTTGGCTACCTCGAATTTCAAGATCAATTTAATAAAAAAGATCTCTATCAATTAATTAACTGGACGGAAACTTCAATCAAAAAAGCTAATCATATAGTTACTGTTTCTAATTTTTCTAAGACTGAAATTGAAAGAATCTACAAAATTGATCCTAAAAAAATAACTATTGCTTATAACGGTGTCGATAACCCGCCAAAAATTGATTCTAAAACCCAACAAAAAATCTTAGATATCTACGATCTAACACCTAAAACCTATTACCTCTATTTAGGAACTTTAAAACCAAACAAAAATATTCCATTTTTAATTAAATCATTCGCTCAGTATCTACGATCTAACATCGACGATCTAACATCTACTCTTGTTATTGCTGGCAAAAAAGGTTGGTTATTTGATGAAATTTTTGAAACAGTCAAAAAAGAGGGGATTGAACCAAATGTAATTTTTACTGACTTTATTGACGAATCTCAAAAATGGACTCTCTATCAAAATGCCAAAGCTTTAATTATGCCAAGCATTTATGAAGGTTTCGGAATCCCAGTCATCGAAGCCATGAAATCAAATACACCCGTAATTTCAAGCAACATTGCCCCTCTAAAAGAAGTCATGGAAGATAATGCTTTTTATTTTGAACCAACTAACCAACAAGAACTAGTTGATCAAATTATTAAACTAGAAAAATTAAATCCAAAAGAAATTAAAAATATAACTGACAAAGCCAAAACTAGAAGTGATTTATTTAGTTGGCAAAACACTGCCAAGTCAGTCATAAAAGTCTTTAATAATATATAATTAATCTATGAAAAATCGTGAAGGTAAAAACTTATCCAATCAAGAAATTTCTCAAAAAACAATTATTCGTCTTAAAACCATCTGTCTTGAATTTTGGTTAATGGTTCTAAGATTTGTCGGTTACATCCCACTCCATTCAGTCAGAAAATTTTTCTACATTATTTCCGGAGTAAACATGCCTTTTTTTAATTCCACCATTCATATTGGTGCTAATTTTTTTAATCCTGAAAACATCACAATTGGTAAAGACACTATAATTGGTGATCATTGTTTTCTTGATGGTCGAGACAAATTAACCATTGGTAACCATGTTGGAATTGCTAGCCAAGTTTTAATCTACAATGACGAACATGACATTAATTCAGAAGACTATGGCAACTCTTTTGGACCAGTCGAAATAGGGGATTACGTTTTCATCGGCCCTCGAGCCATAATTCTTCCTAATATTAAAATTGGCAAAGGTGCAGTTGTTGCTGCTGGTGCTGTAGTGACCAAAGACATTCCAGAATTTGAAATTTGGGGCGGTGTTCCTGCTAAAAAAATTAGTGATCGAAAAATTGACAACCCAAATTATCTTCTTGGTCGACCAATGCTTTTTCAATAATATGAAAAATAAAATATTAATAGTCCTACTAGTCATTTTCAATATATTAGCCGTTCTTTATTTAATAAGCCCAACTCCAAAAATCCCTGATTTAATTAACAGTGTCAAATCTGATAAAAGTGAAGACACAACTGAAATTCCTAATGTTTCTGGTTATTTCACTAACATGAGCAGAGCCCAAGTCATGGATTTTTATAAAAAAAATTACAATGGACTGTTTAAAACAATTTCAAATTATCCACCAGAAAAAGCTAAAACTCTTTTCAGAGTTAATATGGAAACATATTATTTAGAAGAAATTTCTTTTCCATTTAAAGAATCTTTATATATTAATGGTTTCGAATGGGAAAATGATGTTTTCACTAAACCTGAAAAAAGAGCTGCTATTAACTATAAAGGAACAGATTATAAAAGCAGAATAACCATAAGAACATTCCCAACTTCTATCCCAAATAGATTAATTTCTTTCTTTTTCACTGAATCAGTCATTATTTTTGCTTTTTATGCTTACAAATCATTTTTAAAAAAGAAAAAATGATAAATCCAATCCTTTCTATTATTATTATTTCTTTCAACACTGAAAAACTCACTGTCGATTGCATTAAATCAATTTACCAAGACAAAGGTCTTAAAGAAATTCCTTTTGAAATTATTGTTATTGATAATGATTCTAAAGATAACTCTGTAAAAGAATTAAAAAAACTTAAATATATTAATTTAATTGAAAATAAAGAAAATTCGGGTTTTGGAAAAGCAAACAATCAAGGTCTAAAAATCGCAAAAGGAAATTATATTTTATTTTTAAATTCAGACACTATAATTCTTCATTCAGCCATCAGCCAAAGTCTTAATTGGTTATCTTCACACCCAGAAGCTTCAACTTGCACCGCTCAACTATTAAATAAAGATAAAACTATCCAAGCTTCCGGTGGTTATTTCCCAAATCTTTTAAACACTTTCACTTGGTGTTTTGGGCTTGATGATTTGCCTTTTGTAAATAAATTTATTAAAGCCATTCATCCTCACACTCCAAATTTTTACACTCATGACAATTTTTATCTCTATGATCACCAACAAGATTGGGTAACTGGTGCTTTCATGTTAATCAGACGACCTTGTCTAGACAAAACTGGTGGTTTTGATGAAAACTATTTTATGTATGGAGAGGAAGTTGAACTGTCCTATCGAATCAAAAAAACTAACCCAGGCTATCAAGTCCACTATCTAGTCGGACCTCAGATTATCCATCTTGGTGGTGCTTCTGCTATTAATAGAATTGATCCAATCATTAATGAGTATCTAGGAATTTTGTCATTTTTTAAAAAACATAAAAGCAAAAATCAATACCGAATAGTCAAATTTTTAATGAAAGCGAATGCTATACTCAGAGGCACACTTTATTTTATTTTAGGACAAAAAAATACATCATCAATTTACTTCCAAGCATGTTCAAGAATATAAATATTTTTAAATCAATAATTGCCATTTTAATTGTTTTCATTCCTCTTTATCCTAAATTTCCTCTAACTAATGTTGCTGGAACTTATGTAGCTATCAGAATAGATGACATCGTTATTGCCATAACTATACTCATTTTTGGTATATATCAATTATGGAAAAGATTCCCTTTCACTAAAATAAAAATTAGTCGTCTTTTTCTAGTCTACTTTTTAGCAATCATTGCTACCACTATTAATGCCATCCTTATTTATCAAACAGAACCAAGAAATATTCTTATTCTTCATATGCTTCGTCGTTTTGAATATATGTCTCTATTTTTTATCGCTATTAGCGCTATCAAATCAATTAAAGATTTATATTTTCCATATGTATTTTTATTAATTTCTACTGCTTTAGTGGACATCTATGGTTATGGTCAAAAATATTTTCACCTACCAATAATTTCCACCATGAATTCAGAGTTTTCCAAAGGTCAACTATTAAAATTAGATGTTTGGACTCGAGTTAGTTCAACTTTTGCTGGTCACTACGATTTAGCTGCTTATTTAAGTGTCGTATTAATTATTATTGGTGTTGTCACAATCTTGACTAAAAATATTTATTTAAAAATTGCTGGTTTAATCATATGGATAGCTTCTTTCCAAATATTAACCCTAACTGCCTCTCGTGTTTCTATTTTTGCCTTTTGGGGTGGAATTTCTATTGCTTTATTTTTCCTAAAAAAATATTTATGGATAATTCCTGTCTCTCTATTAATAGTATTTAGTATTTTTAATTCTAAAGATTTAAATCAAAGATTATTAGCCACCATTCCTGCTTTTAAAACTCAAGTTAATCTTAACAAAAATCCAAATAACCCAACTCCAACTCCAACTCTAACTCCAATATCTAAAATTATCCCAACTCCAATTGGAGTCTTACCAACACCTGTGACCAGACATTCTCTTCCAGAACAACAAATTCCTGTTGATGCTGATGTTGGTGTCGCTAGGTCAGGTGAAATCCGTTTTAATGTTGAATGGCCTCGAGCAATAACCGCCTTTCAAAAAAATATGATTCTAGGAACTGGTCTAGGATCTCTAACTTTAGCCACCGATAACGATTACTTAAGATCACTTGGTGAAAGCGGCCTCTTAGGTTTCATTTCTTTCATGTCTATAATCTCATTTTTCATAATCAAAACCATTCCATCCATATTAAAAAAACAAAAAAATATCTACGATCTAACATCTATAATATTCTTGGGTTGTCTTTTGACCACTCTAGCTAACGCTGTTTTTATAGATGTTTTTGAAGCCTCAAAAACTGCCTATCTTTTTTGGATAATGATGGGAATTTATTATCAATTAATTATTTTAAATAAAAATGAAAAATAAAAGAAAAATTTTAATGATCACGCCATACATTCCACGTCTTTCTCAGTCTGGTGGCCAAAACAGTTCATTTTATTCTATAAAATATTTATCTCCAGACAACGACATCACCCTAATCTGTTTAAGTCCTGATGAAGAAGGGTTAGAAGATGTCAAACAATATTGTTCAAAAGTTATTGTTGTTAAGAGAGGTAAAACTTGGGATCCTAAAAAGGTTCTTTTAACCGCCTTCAGTCCATATCCTTTTTTAGTTGTAAAACATATCAATAAAAAGTTTAGACAAGCCATCCAAGACGAATTAAATAACAACTCTTTTGATTTAATTCATTGTGATTGTTTCTACCCAATGCCAAACATCCCTAAAACAGATGTACCAATAGTTTTAGTTGACTTAACAGTCGAATACGCAGTTTATGAACATTATGTTGAAACTTTAACTGGTTGGAAAAAATTGCTAGCCCCTCTGCTATGGATTGATGTTTTAAAATTAAAATTCTGGGAAACTCATTATTGGAAAAACACCCACACAGTTGTCGCTTTTGCCCAGGAGGATCAAGAACTAATTTCTAAAATTACTAAAAGAACTGACATTGAACTTTTCCAAAATGGAGTTGATAATAAATTTTTTGAATCAAAACCAAAAACTAAGAAAAGTCCTTTTCCATCAGTTCTTTTCGGAGTTTCCAACATGAAATGGATGCAAAATCGTGAATCTGTGGAAATGATTATAAAAGATGTTTGGCCAAAACTTAAAAAAGCCATCCCTGATTGTAAATTCTACATAATCGGTCGTCATGCTCCAGATTATTATGCTCACTATCGATCTGAAGATATCATTGTTGAAGAAGCCGATTTTGATGGTCAAGCTAAAGATCCAATGTATTATTATCAATATTGTTGGGCTCTGACTGCTCCAATGGGAAGTGGTGGTGGAACTCGTAATAAATTTCTTGAAGCCATGGCATGTCGTCTTCCTATCATTACTACTCCAGAAGGAATGGGTGGAATTAAAATTGAAAATTTCAAACAATCCATAATTTGTGATTATGACAAAGTTGCAATTAACACTATTAATCTTTTAAAAGACGATAAAAAAAGAACAGCAATGGGGGAAGAAGCCAATAAATTAATCAGTGAAAAATATTCATACCAAGGCAGTGTTAATGGACTAAACCAAATTTATCAAAAAATTAATAACAAAAAATAAAATGGATTTATCAGTAATAATTTTAAATTATAATTCCGGAAAATATTTAAATGAATGTCTTAAAAGCATCACTAAATCTAAACTTGGAAAATGTTTAATTGAAGTAATAGTTGTTGATAATTGTTCCACTGACAACAGCATTAAATTAGCTAAATTAGTCAAATCTTCCTACATTAAATATCTAGAATTAAAAACCAATAAAGGTTTTGCTTATGGGAATAACCAAGGTGTAAAAATAATTTCTCCAAAAACAAAACATGTTTTGTTTTTAAACCCCGATACTAAAGTTAAATCTAACACTCTAAAAGGCATGTTAGATTTTTTCAATTCTAATGCAAAAGTCGATGCTGCCACTTGTTCCATAATTTTGGCTTCCACTAATAAAATACAACCAGAATGTCACCGTGGCTTCCCATACCCATGGCGATCTCTTTGCTATTTTTCTGGCCTCTCAAAACTTTTCCCTAACTCCAAATTTTTCGCTGGTTATTTTCTAGGAAATTTAAATAAAAAAACTATTCATCCAATTGAAGCTTGTGTTGGTGCCTTTTTAATGATCAAAACCGAAGTTGGTAAAAAAGTTAAATGGTGGAATGAAAAATATTTTTTCTATGGAGAAGATCTCGATTTTTGTTACCAATTAAAAGATAAAAAATATAATTTATTTTTCAATCCTAAATTTGAAATAATTCATTATCAAGGAATTTCTTCTGGAATTAAATCTCAGACCAAACACATTACTCAAGCCTCAAGAAAAACTAAAATAATGATCGCTAAAGCCAGCACTCAAGCTATGCGCATTTTCTATCAAGAAAATTTGATTAAAGATTATCCAGCTCCTCTTAAATTTATAGTTATGTGTGGCATAAAATTATTAGAAACCCAAAGAGTTTTTAAAGCCAAATATTTATGAAACATATAGTAATTGACGCTCGACTCTATGGCCCAAAACACACTGGAATTGGTCGTTACACAAAAAATTTATTAATCGCTCTTTCTAAGCTTCCAGATTTCAACAAATATAAATTTACTCTGATAGTCTATAAAGATTTAGAATCAGAAGTTAAAAAAGACCTAGGAAACAAATTCAATTATATTTCCACCGACATCGCTCACTATTCACTCAAAGAACAACTTTTATTACCTTTTTTGCTATATCGACTTAAAGCTGATTTAGTTCATTTCACTCACTTTAATAAACCAATTTTTTATTTTGGTAAATCAGTGGTCACTGTCCACGATTTAATTAAACACTTTTTTAAAGGTAAAGAAACCACCACTAAAAATCCTTCCATTTATTGGCTAAAACATCTATCTTATTTATTTTTAATTAATATTGTCATTAAAAGCAGTAAAATAATTGTCCCTAGTAATTTTTGGAGAGAATATTTAATCAAAAACTTTAAAGTAAAATCTAAAGATATAACCACCACTCATGAAGCAGTTGATCCAAAATTTTTAGATTTAAAATTAAAAATAATTGAAAAACCAGAAAACTACATTGTCTACACTGGCAATTTATATCCTCACAAAAACATTAAAATTATTTTATTAGCTCTCACCAAACTTCCAAAACTAAAATTAAAAATAATTTGTTCAAGAAACTATTTCAGTGAAAAATTAGAAGTTTCAATTAAAAAATTAAAACTAACTAAACAAGTTGAATTTTTAGGTTATGTCGATGACACTGGTTTCCAAAACATATATTCAAAAGCTCTAGCTCTAGTCCATCCGTCATTAATGGAAGGGTTCAGTTTAACTGGACTCGAAGCCATGGCTCTAAATTGCCCAGTAATATCATCAAATTTAAGTTGTCTCCCAGAAATATATCAAGATTCAGTTCTATATTTTAATCCTTACCAAGCCAAAGATTTAATTGATCAAATTCAAAAACTTCAAAAATCACTAACTTTGAGATCTGAACTAATTAAATTAGGTCACAAACAATTATTAAAATATTCATGGACCAAAACAGCCAAATTAACTCTCGAAGTTTACCAAAAGACAATCTAAAAGTAGCTCTTTTTTATGACTGGTTAAATCAATGGGGTGGTGCTGAAAAAGTGTTACTTGATTTAATCAAACTTTATCCAGATGCTCCAATCTACACTTTAGTCTATGATCCTAAAAAAACTTCTTGGTTGCCAAAAAATGTCAAAGTAATCACTTCTTTTATAAATAAACTTCCTTTTTCAAAAAAAAATAACATTTTTTATACTCCACTTTATTCCATTGCTCTAGAACAATTTGATTTTTCTCAATATGATGTCGTGATTTCCACCACTTCTGTTTCTGGCCATTGTCTAATAACTCAACCAGAAACTTTATTCCTTTGTTATCTCCACAACATAAATCGTTATGTCTACCAAACTCCTAAACAATTTTTATTTTTAAAAGTAATTTTAGATGTCTATAAAAAAATAGATTATATTTTTGCCAAACGACCAGACTATCTTTTATGTAATTCAAAAACAGTCCAAGAAAGAATTTTAAAAAACTACAATCGACCATCAGAAATAATTTATCCTGGTATTGACACTTCTTTTTTTGTTCCATCATCAAAAAAAACTGACGAAAAATATTTTCTAATAGTTTCTCGACTGGTTTCCCACAAAAAAATTGATTTAGCCATCAAAGCTTGTCACCAATTAAATTTAAATTTAAAGATAGTAGGCAAGGGGAGACAAAAGAAAGAGTTAACTAATTTAATTAACAGTCTCAATGATAAAAATATAAAAATATTAAGAAACATTGATGATCAAAAATTACTCAATCTATACCAAAATTGCCAAGCTCTAATTTGCCCTCAAATTGAAGATTTTGGTCTAACTCCAATTGAAGCCCAAGCTTGTGGCAAACCAATCATTGCTTTTAACCAAGGTGGAATCACTGAAACTGTTATTGACCATAAAACAGGCATATTTTTTAATAAACAATCAGTAAAATCGTTAGTTAAGGCTTTAGCAGAATTTCAAAACGAAACTTTTTCTCCACAAAATTGTGTTAATAATGCCGCTCGTTTTTCCAATCATAATTTTATGCTAAACTTTAATCAAACAGTCAAAAACTTATGGAAAAAACACCAAAACAAAAGCATTGTATCTTAATTCTTTGTGGTGGCACCGGACCAAGACTCTGGCCTCTCTCAAGAGCTAACAATCCGAAACAATTTTTATCTCTTTTTGGAAAAGAATCACTTCTTGAAGAAACTGTTAAACGAGCCTTAAAAATCACTTCAAAAGACAATATTTTCATCATTTCCAATAAAAACTATTTTAATAAAATTGCCAAAATTTGCAAAAATATCCCTAAAAAAAATATAATTAGCGAACCTATCAAGAAAAACACTGCTCTAGCTATACTCTATGCAACTGCTTATATTAAAAATATAAATCCAAACGCCATCATCAGCAGTCTTCCTTCAGACCACTACATTAAAAATGTAAACAAATTTAAAATAGATCTCATTAAAGCTAAAAATCTAGCCAAAAACAATGATTCCATTATCACCATTGGTATAAAAGCAACTAGCCCTGACACATCTTATGGATATATTGTCCCTCAAATTAAAACTAAAAATTATTCTACTGTTTCCACTTTTATTGAAAAACCAGAAATTAATAATGCTCAAAAACTAATCAAAAAACAAGCTTTTTGGAATTCCGGAATCTACACTTTTTCAATTAAGACTATTGAATCAGAATTCAAAAATCTAAACCCTAATTATTATAAAGACTATTTAAAAATCGAAACTAATTTAAATAATCCAAAAAAAATCATCGATGTTTATTTAAGTTCTCAAGAACTACCAATAGACAGAGCTATTTCTGAAAAATCTAAAAATATTTTAGTCATTCCTGCTTCCTTTGATTGGAGTGATGTTGGTGAATGGGAAAACATTTTTTTGAATTTACCAAAAAATAAAGATGGTCAAGCTTCAATCACAAAAGATACCCCAATTTTAAGTGTTAAATCATCCGATTGTCTTGTTTCTGGTCTAGATAAAAAAATTGTCGGTCTAGTCGGTGTCAAAGATTTAGCTATAATAGACACTCCAGATGCTCTTTTAATCTGTAATTTAAAGGATAGCTTTAAGGTCAGAGATTTAGTAACATTAATAGTTAAAAATAAAAAACTTGAGCCATATTTTTTAAAGAAAAAATGACAAACAAAGAAATAAGAAACATACCATTCGATTTATTTAAAAGAAGCATCGATTTATTTGGATCTCTATTCCTCTTAATTCTTTTCCTTCCAATAATGATCGTAACCGCTATTATCATTAAACAATCATCTCCTGGACCAGTTTTATTTAGACAAAAAAGAGTCGGTAAAAATAGTAAACAATTTTTGATGTACAAATTCAGATCAATGTACATAGGGGATAATGATAAAAGATTAAAAGATAACTATCCAGAATTATGGAAAAAATATAAAGATGCTGGTTGGAAACTACCAATGTCAGAAGATCCAAGAATAACTCCTGTTGGAAAAATAATCAGGTCTTTAACTATAGATGAATTCCCTCAATTAATTAATGTTCTTAAAGGAGACATGAGTTTAATCGGGCCAAGAGCCTACAGAGAAGAAGAACTACAAGAATATGAAGAAAAATATCCTCAAACCAAAGATCAAATCAAACAAATAAGATCAGTCAAACCAGGAATAACTGGGCTCTGGCAAACCTCAGGTCGTAATGAATTAACTTTCGAACAAAGAGCTAGGTTAGATTGTCATTACATTCACAATAGATCTATTATTCAAGAAATTAAAATAATTATTAAAACCCCAATGGCGATGTTGTCACGCTGGTAAAGCTTCAAATAATAAGTTACACTAATAATTATGGATCTTACTAATCTATCTCCAGCTAAAGAAATTAACCCTAAAAATGATATGTTAATTAAAATCAAAAAAATATTAAGTAAACCATTTTTCTCTATATTATTAATTTCCATAACAGTAATTGGTATTTTAGGATTTTTCTTTGTTTTTATTCCAATAAAACAAATAGCATCTCAAGCTAAAATAGCTCAAGCAGAAGCCAAAGTTCTAAAACAAGCTGCCAATGATAAGGATTTAGTAAAAGCTAAAGAAAGCATCTCGAAACTCAGAATATACACTAAAAATATTGAATCAACTTACAAAAGATTAGGTTACATGTCTATAATCCCAATTGCTAATAACTACTATAAAGATGGGAAAAGAGTTATATCTATCATTAAAGATGGTCTCGACACTGGCGATATCGTTATCCAAGCCATAGAACCTTACAAAGATTTTATTGGGGCCAAAGGAACATCAACTAGTGGTGAACAAACCACCGAAGATAGAATTGCTTTCTTGACTCAATCAATCGAAGGTTTGATCCCTCATTTAGGCACTATTGATAATAAAATCACCAACATTGAAACTTCTCTTAATCAAATCAATGCTAAACGCTATCCAGAAGAATTCAAAGGCTTTAAATTAAGATCAAGTATTTTATCGGCTCAAGAAACAGTCGATCAAACTCACACTCTAATCAAAAATGGTCAACCAATACTTTCTAAAATTTCTTGGTTACTAGGTAAAGATAAACCTCGACAATATCTAATGATCTTCCAAAATGATGCTGAATTAAGACCTACTGGTGGTTTTTGGACTGCCTATGGAATCATTAAAGTTGACAATGGTAAAGTGACTTCCACAGTTTCTGATGATATCTATGCATTAGACGCTAAACTAAATAGTAGGATCCCAGCTCCACGACCAATCAAGGCCTATCATATCAATGTTCCTTACTACAATCTTCGTGATATGAATATTTCCCCAGATTTCCCAACTAGCACAACTCTTTTTCTAGAAAATTACAATAAAGTTGTTAAATCAAAAGATAAAATAGACGCTGTTATTGGGATTGATACTCAAGTTTTAGTTGATTTCGTTAAAGTTCTAGGGAAAGTTGGTGTTAGTGGTTTTGGTAATTTCTCTTCAGAACCAGATCAACGATGTAATGGTTGTCCTCAAATAATTTATGAACTAGAAATGCTTGCTGATAAACCAAAATCATTCATTGATACTAATCGAAAAGGTTTCTTAGGACCTTTGATGAATTCCTTATTATTAAATGCCATGGGTTCAGAAAAAAGTAAAATTGGACCATTAACCCAATTAATGTTCACCGATATCCAACAAAAACATATCTTATTCTACTTTTTAGATCCAGAAGTTCAAAAAGCTGCTGAACTAGCTAATATCGCTGGATCTATTGTCCAAACAGATAAAAACACTGATTATTTTAATGTGACTGAATCTAATATGGCCAGTGCTAAATCTAATTTATTCATCACTGAAAAAATTAAACATGAAATAACTACAAAAAACGGCAAAGTCAGTCATAAAATAACCATCACTTACAATAACCCTGAAGCTGCTTCAAATTGTAATCTAGAGAAAGGTGATCTTTGTCTAAACGCTGCCAAATATCGAGATTGGTTTAGATTTTATGTCCCAACCGGATCTAAAATGATTAAAATGACTGGGTCTGAAGTTGAAACAGTCCAATATGAAGAATTAGGAAAACAAGTTTTTGAAGGCTTCTTCGGTAATAAATATCCTTTATATGCTAAATCAACTTTAAAAACTAGCATCCAATATGAAAGTAGTGTCCCTGCAACCAAAAATTATGTTCTTTATCTCCAGAAACAAGCTGGAACAAAAGCATTTGAGTATGAGTTAAGTGTTAATGGTCAGAAACAAGAAACTTTCAGTTGGACAGGTGATAAGACAATTAAACTTGCTTTATAAATGGAAAAATACCATTCAACATTAGGTATCGTCATTAATAAGAAAACTCTTAAAGAATCTGACACTCTAGTAACTCTTTTAACCCCTAGAAAAGGCAAAATAACTGCTCTAGCTAAAGGTGCCAAAAACATTAGGAGTAGTCGTCTAAGCACTCTTCAGCTAGGTAATATCATCCAAGCTCAACTCTATTACAAAAACGAATACACTTGGCTTTCTGAATCAAAAACAATCAGTCCTTTTTTACAACATAAAAAATCTCTAACTCAATTAAATCTCCTTTTTTATTTTCTAGAGATTGTAAATAATTTAATTGCTGATAATCAACAAATAGAGGGGATATATGAAATATCTGAAAAAATAATTGACGCTATTAATAATAATTTAATTAATCAATATGTTAAAAATGAAATTTTATTTCTTCAAGTTTTAGGCTTTGGAGTTCCTCAAGAAATTTTTGATTATTATGAGAAAAAAGATTATAAAACCACTCAATCATTAATTAAAAGATTTTTTGAATCAATCATCGAAAAACCACTTGAATCAAATAGGTTATTCAAATAAAAACATAGTTCATTAATGCTAAAATATTTTATGAAGAAAATTAATTTTTCAATAATTTTTTCAATTTTATTAGCCATTTCTTTTGTTCTATTTTTTTCTTTAGTAAAAATTAATAAAGGTTATACATTTGAATGGGACCAAGCTGACGATGCTACAAAAGTTTTTTCTATTATTAACCAGAAAAAACCTCTTCTTATCGGTCCTAGAGTTAGTAATGATAATGGTTTTTTTGTTGGACCATATCATTATTATTTTTTGTTACCTTTCTTTTTAGCAACCAAAGGTGATCCAATTGCTGGTAGTTACGCTGTTATTTTTATTAACATTCTGACTATCATTATTTCTTTTTTTCTTATTAAAAATATTTTTAATATTAAAATAGCTCTTATCGCCTCTCTTTTTATTTCCATTTGTTTAGGAACAATTTGTTGGAATGTTATGTATTCACCACTTATAGCCATTTCTGCTTTTTATATTTGCTACCAAGCTATTAATAAAAAGTTTTATTTCCCTTTAGCTATGCTTTTTGCTGGCTTTATTTCTAATATTCACTTAGTATCTATTTCTTTAGTCCCAATTATTATATTTTCATTTTTTTTAGCTCCAAAAAAACCTAAATTAAAAGAAATATTTTTAGGAATTTTACTTTTTTGTATTCCTTTTATTCCTTTAATTATTTTTGATTTTAGACATGATTTTTTGAATTTAAACAAATTATTTTTAATGATTTTTGGTAATAAAGATATTTCTACTACAACAACTAACTACATTTGGTTAAGATCTTTTTGGCGTAATCTTAATATATTTAATTTTTTTCCAATAATATATGAACGATTATTCTTTTTATTAGTTTTAATTATTTCTCCATTATTAATTAAGGGAAACAAAAATAAAATTTTAGTTTTAATTTGGATTTTATTTCCTGTTTTAGTTTTATCTCAATATAAAGGTGCTATTTCAGAATATTACTATATTATGGTGACTGCTTTAATTCCATTATTTTTAGCTCTCATATTATCTAAAATAATAAAGAAAAATATAATTTTAATATTTATAATTTTTATTTTCTTTTCCTTTTCCATTTATAAAATAATTAATTTAAAAAATTCATCAGTTACTCTTAATGATAAAAAATCTATTGTTAACTATTTAATTAATCAAAAACAAGATCAACCATTTAATTTGAGTTATCAAACAGATTTAGGTAAAAATTTTGGTTTTGATTACCTTTTTGATTATTTAAATAAATCACCAAAAAACATAGAAAACGCACATTTATACACACTTTTTACAGAAAATAATATTCCAAAAAATAGTAATATTGTTTTTAAGCAAAGTATTTATTCGTTGGTCAGAAATTAATTCTCTTAAACTAAGAGAAACTAATCCCAAATCAAATCACTCTCTTCGTAATTAAATTTAAAAGCCATATAAGAAAAATCTTTCCCTGTTTTATTCACCGCTGTATGGATATCAAATGGTTCCACTACTAAAACATCATCAATTTTCACCTCTACTTTTTCTCCATTAACTATAAAGTATCCATTCTCATTCAAAAAATAAAATATTTCTGTTTGTTTTTCATGATGATGTTCTTGAGCAGTTTCTCCAGATTTTACCAACAGTTTTTGAACTAATCCGCCTTTAATATTTAAATCATTTTCATTTAAATAAATCTTCTTGCTATAACCTTCTTTTTGCAGCCATTCTTTACTTTCTGATTTTATTAGTTTCATGACAAATTATACAAGCAATAGGCTATAATATTGCATGGCAGAAAAAAACCAAAACGAACTTGTTAGTAAAATCGTCAGTCTTTGTAAGAGACGAGGAATAATATTTCAAAACTCAGAAATCTACGGTGGTGTCCAAGGTTTCTATGATTACGGCCCAGTCGGATCTCAAATGAAACTAAATTGGAAAAATATTTGGTGGTCTGACAATGTCCTAAAAAGACGTGATGTTGTCGGAATTGATGGATCTATCATCACTCATCCTCGTGTTTGGGAAGCTTCTGGTCACGTCAAAAACTTTGCCGACATCATGGTTGAATGTAAAAAATGTCATAAAAGATTTCGTCCTGATCTATTAGATGACCCTTCAAAATGTCCTGAATGTGCTGGTGAATTCACTGAAGGTCGAAAATATAATATTCTTTTTGAAACTGAAATCGGTGTCATTGAGGGTGAAAAACAACATGCTTATTTAAGAGGTGAAGCTTGCCAAACTATTTATCTTGATTTTAAAAACATCGTTGATTCTAGCCGAGTCAAAATTCCTTTTGGTATTGCTCAAATTGGAAAAGCTTTCAGAAATGAAATAACTCCTAAAAACTTTTTATATCGAACTCGTGAATTTGAACAATGGGACATTCAATTTTTTGTTCACCCTGATGAAATGGACAAATGGTATGAATATTGGAAAGGTAACCGTATGAATTGGTATCAATCACTTTTTAATAATCCAGAAAATCTAAGATTTAGAGAACATGACAAAGATGAATTAGCTTTCTATGCTAAAAAAGCTTTTGATATTGAATACAACGCTCCTTGGGGTTGGTCAGAAATGGAAGGAATCCACTGGCGAGGGGATTATGATTTAACTCAACATGCTAAATTCAGTGGTCAAGATCTAAAATATCTCGATCCAGTCACAAATGAAAAATACACTCCTTGGATTACTGAAACTTCCGGTGGTGTTGATCGTAGTTTCTTCTTTATGCTTTTAGACGCCTATCGAGAAGAAAAATTAGAATCTGGAGAAATCAGAACTTTTTTGAAAGTTAAACCACAAGTCGCTGCTTACAAAATAGCAGTCCTTCCTTTAGCTGCTAATAAACCAGAATTAATTAAAAAATCAGAAGAAATTTATCAAACTCTATCTCAAAAATATTCAGTAGATTGGGATGATTCTAGTAATATTGGTAAAAAATACCGCCGCCAAGATGAAATTGGAACCCCTTGGTGTTTAGTCGTTGATTATCAAACTTTAGAAGATGACACAGTCAGTATTCGAGACCGAGACACTATGAAACAAGTCAGAGTAAAAACTGATGAGGTTGACAGTTGGCTCGAAAAACAGTTAAATAGTAGTTATGAAAACAAATAAAAACATCATTTACATCGCTGTCATTGCAATAATATTAATTATTGTAGTTATCTTTGCTTTATTTAATAAAAAAACAAAGACCGTCAATAATAGTCCAATAAATAATAATGTTTCAACTAAAACAATTGAATTTAGCGAAACAGAAAAACCATATATCAGTCTAACTCCTCGAACTGATGGTCACATGTTAAAACTAAAGATAGAAAATATCCCATCATCTGTTACCAGCATTGAATATGAACTAATCTACACCGCTGTCGATAAAACTACTAAACTAGAAATGGAAAAAGGAGTAGGTGACACTGTCAAAAACGTAACTAAAACTGTCGAAAAAGATCTTCTTCTAGGAACTGAAAGCTGCACTAATGGTTGTAAATATGCCTATGATGAGGGTATAACTGGGGGAACTTTAACTTTAAATTTCAACACTAAAGATGGTCAAGTAAGCTTTAATAGTTCTTTTGCTCTAACTTCTTCAGCTGACATTAAAATTAAGGGTCTAGCTCTTCCAACTGAAAATTTAGCTATTAGCGCCACTACCACTACCAAAAGTGATTTCTTCGTTTTAATTAAAAATTTAAAGTCAGTTTATTCCGTTTTTTCTAACGGCACTGGAGCTGGAAAAATCAATTCCATCACTCCAAACACTGTCACTAAAGAAAACACTAATTCTCTAGTTGGTGATTACTTAATCCAATAGATGGAATATCATTTACCAGTTTTATCTCAAGAAACGATCGATCTTCTCGATGTTCAAAGTGGTGAAGTTTATATCGACGCTACTCTTGGAAACGGTGGACACACTCTCGAAATTCTTAAAAAAGGTGGCATTGTTTATGGAATTGACCAAGACCCAAATAATTTGAAAATAACCCAAGAAAGGATTAAAAAAGAAGGTCTGGGAAAAAACTTTTTTCCAATTCATTCAAACTTTAATAAATTAGAAGATATTGTTAAAAACCAAATTAAAAAAGAAATTTCTGGAATCATTGTTGACCTTGGTTTAAGTCAAAATCAACAAAAGTCACAAAATAGGGGATTTTCTTTCAACGACACTTCATCTCTAGACATGCGTCTTGATCCTGAAAATCAAGAAGTGACTGCTGAAATGGTCATAAACACTGCTTCTTTCGAAGATTTGTATAAAGTTTTCACTAAATATGGTCAAGAAGTCTACAGCAAACCTCTAATTTTAAGGATAATCACAGAACGCCAAAAATCACCAATAAAATCAGGTGAAAGATTAGCCAACATCATCAGAGATTACTATAAACAACGCAACATCAGAACCAACACTGACCCTAGCACTAAAATTTTTATGAGCTTAAGAATATTAGTCAATGAAGAATTTGAAAATTTAAGAAATCTTCTAGCTCAAACTCTAACTTCAATTAAATCAAATGGCAGAGTTGTCATAATAACTTTTCATTCTGGAGAAGACAGAATTGTTAAACAATTTATTAAAAATAGTTTTGATAACAATCTAATCACAAATAAATCAAAATCAGTCAAAGCAAATCATAAAGAAGTATCAAAAAACCCATTATCTCGTTCAGCCACACTCAGATCATATAGAATCATATAGAATAGTTTAATGTCTAATAAAATTTTTATAATTATTTTAGCTGTAACTATAGTTCTCCAAATCTCTTTTTCTTTTTATTATTCAAGCGAAATTATTAATCAGAATAATTTACTTAATAAAAATCTCTCCCAATTAGATATTTTAGAAAAACAACAACAAGTTCTAGAAAAAAAACTAGCTGAACTTACTTCAATTTCAAATCCATTAAATCAATAATGTCACCAAAAAGATCAAAACTATTATTAATAGCACTACTAATACCTTTTGCCCTAATAACTGTCAGACTTTTTTATTGGCAAGTAATTAAAGAACCAGAACTTAAAGAAAAAGCTCTAAACCAAACTTATAAATTAGAAACAATTAACCCAAAAAGAGGCAAAATTTTCACTTCAGATGGCTATCCAATCGTTCTTAATCGAAATTATTATCAATTATCTGTCTATAAACCCAACATAAAAGATAATAAATTAGATGAACTTTTCCAAAAGATAGACCAAAACATCCCTAATTTCAAACAAGACAATCAAAATTTAATAAATAGCTTCATTGCTGACTCTAATAGAAAATGGATCACGTTCCCAATAGAAGTCACTGAAAATCAAAAAGAAAATCTAAAAAATTTAAATCTCGATTTTCAAAATATTGAAAAACGTTTATATCCCGAAAATAATCTAGCTAAAGATATTTTAGGTAATAATAGCGTCGGGGGTTTAGAAGCCTATTATGACAAACAATTAAAAGGTAAAACTGGCTTTTCTCTGGGCACCAAAGATGGCACTGGAAAAACAATTCTAACTAAAAAAAGTTGGACTTCTGATGCCGTTGATGGCCGAAATCTACACACCACTATTAACCGAAATATCCAAGTACTATCAGAAAGATTACTCCAACAAGGCCTAGACAGATACACATCTGATTCCGGCTCAATCACCATCATCAATTCAAAAACTGGTGCTCTATTAGCAATGTCAACTTTGACTGCCACCAGCTCCGCCACTCCCAGCGCCTTCAAAAACCCAGCTATTTCCGATCTTTTCGAACCAGGCTCAATTTTTAAACCTTTAATAGTGACTATGGCTCTAGATAAAAAATCCATTGATACTAATTTTGTCTGCACTGGCTGTGGTTCTCAAAGAGCAATTGGTAAATACACCATCACTAATTGGGATTCAGAATTACACCCAAATTCATCACTTCAAGATATTATTAAAAACTCTGACAATATCGGTATGAGTTATATCATTGGGAAATTAGGAGAAAAAAACTTTCTAGATTACTATCACAAAATTGGTTTAGATCAAAAAACCGGAATTGATCTTCAAGGTGAAGTTAAACCACTTCTAAAAGAAGAATGGCCAGAAATTGATCTAGCCACCGCTTCTTTTGGACAGGGGATAGCTATGACTCAAATCAATATGCTTCAAGCTTTCAACACTATTGCCAACAACGGAGTTTTAGTTAAACCTTATGTTGTCGATCATTTTGATGAAAATAATAAAATTATAAAAGCCAAATTTAAACCTGAAACTAAAGTTTTTAAACCCGAAACAACTAGTCAAATGAAAGCCATCTTAAAATATGCTGTTGAAAATGGAGTTGTTGCAAAAATGAAACCAAAAGATCTAGAAGTTTGTGCCAAAAGCGGAACTGCTCAAGTTGCCATAAAAGGGGATTACACTAATTCATCAACTATTGCCTCATATATCGGCTTTTCTCCTTGTGAAAACCCTAAATTCACTATGATAGTCACCATCAATAACCCAAAAAGCTCGCCTTGGGGTTCAAGCACTGCTGCTCCAATTTGGTTCGAATTGGCCTCAAAAATCAATAATTTGTTATAATAAAATACAAAATGATACAAAAACTGAAAAATATCCTTTGGCATTTACCAAAAAATTTTTTATTGAGTTTAATATATGGTTTTCCAGCAAGAAAACTAATTTTAATTGGTGTCACTGGAACTGACGGTAAAACTACAACCTGCAATTTAATTCATCATGTTTTAACTAATTCAGGCATCAAAGCTGGTCTGATTTCTACTATTGGAGCCAAGATAGGTGATAGCGAATATAACACCCAACTCCATATGACTTCTCCGGACCCAATCGTAATCCAAAAACTATTACGTCAAATGGTCAAAGAAAAAGTGACTCATGTTGTTCTAGAAGTTACCGCACATGCTATTGATCAATTTAGATATTTTGGTTGTAAATTCGAAATAGCCGGATTGACCAATATTTCTCACGAACATCTAGATTATTTCCGTGATCTAGACACCTACATCAGTGCTAAAACTAAACTTTTCAAAGCCGCTAAAACTGTAATTTTAAATAAAGACGATGATTCATTTAATAAAATTAAAAAAGAAATTAATAAAACAGTCATCAGCTATGGAATCGATTCAAAATCAAACTACCACGCCACTAAAATAAAAATAGACAAAAAAAATATTGAATTTAAAGTCAAAAAACTCAAAATTATAACTGACAGTAATTATTATTATCAAATTTATAATATTCTTCTCACTTTTGCTATCATCGACAAACTCAATATTGATCCAAATATATTAATCCAAACTGTCAAAGTTTTTCCAAAAATTAAAGGCCGAACTGAAGAATTTCCAAATGATTTTAAATTTAAAACTTTAATTGATTTTGCTCACACTCCAGCTGCACTTGAAAGCACTCTATTATCTTTAAAGAAAAACACCACTGGTAAAATCATTATTATTTTTGGTGCCACTGGCGGCAGAGATAAATCTAAAAGACCAATAATGGGAAAGGTTGTTTCTGAAAATGCCAACATCGCTATAATCACCGCTGATGACACTCGAGATGAAAAAGTTGAAGATATTAATCAACAAATAATCAGTGGAATTGTTAAAAGACCAAAGTTTAAATATTTTGACATTCCTAACCGACAAGATGCCTTCAATTTAGCTATAAAACTAGCTGAAACAGGGGACACTATCATCGCTTGTGGGAAAGGTCATGAAACATCAATTCTCCATGGAAAAACCGAATACCCTTGGTCAGAAGCAGAAGCCTACAGAACCGCTTTTAGATATAAAAACATAAACTAATGTCTCAATTCAATATAAAAAATTCAAACACTATCGATCAAAATTACCAACTTGGTTTTTTACCTCAAAGAAATGATAAAGATCTTTTCTACCAAGAATCAAGTTGTCGTTCCAATCTGTCTTTTTCTGAAATTAGTTCAGAAAATCGTCGTATTTTAAGAAAAACAGAAAATTTCACTTTTCAAAAAATAGCTCTAAACCAATTTGAATACACTCCTCAAATCCAAAAAGAAATAAGTTCTTGGATTAAAAAATTAGAATGGGATTTCCCAACAAGTTCAGTAAAAACAATTTTTACAAATCATATTTTTAATTATGTTTATGTTTGGAAAAATGAAGAAAATAAAATAATCGCCTATACTCTTTGTTATTTTTCTCCAGAAATTAGCCATGTTGCTTATGTCTTTTACGATCCTGAATATAGTCATGGGAATCTTCCAATCAGATTAGTTCTTCAAGTAATAATCGACAGTCAATCAGAAAATCTCAAATATTCATACCTCGGTCGTTTTTCAAAAGAAAATGGTTATTACAAAAGAAACATGCCAGGTTTCGAATATTTCAATAATAATAGTTGGACTACTTTATAAATATGAAAATACACATAATTGGAATAGCTGGGACTATGACAGCAGCACTAGCTGTTGCTCTTAAAAAAGAAGGTCATCAAATAACTGGTTCTGACCAAGACAAAATTTACCCACCGATTAGCACCACTCTAAATAGCGCCAAAATTAAAATTAATAATACCAACATTAATAAAAATATTGATTTGGCTATAATTGGATCTTCTTATAATTCTTTTGAAAAAACCAGAACTGAATTTGAACAAATCAAAAAATTAAAAATAAAATATATTTCTGCCACAGAATATATCGCCAAGTATGTCAGTAAAAACAATCCAATTTTAGTTGCTGGATCATATGGGAAAACAACTATTACTAGTCTACTTGTTTGGATATTTAAAAAAGCTAATCTAAACCCAAGTTATATGTTTGGTGGTCAAAGCTTAAATAAATTTGATTCTCTAGACATAACCAAATCCGACTGGTCAATAATCGAAGCCGATGAATCAATTAATGGTCTAGACACCCAAGCCAAATTTTTATATTATCCCGCAAAATATCTAATTTTAACCAGCGCTCAATGGGAGCACAAAGATTCTTATAAATCAGAATCAGAAAATTTTAATGCTTTCAAAAAATTAGTTTCTAATCTACCAAAAAATGGACTTTTAGTAATTAATAAACTTGGTTTTAAAACTCAAGAACTTTCAAAATTAACTAAAGCCAGAATAGTTACCTACGAAACTCAAACAGACGGTAATTATGATTATGAAAACAAATTAGCAGCCATCACTTTATGCCAAGAATTAGGCATAAATAAAAAAATAATTGACAAAGCTGTGGCCACTTTTAAAGGTGTCAAACGACGTCTCGAACTAGTCGCTGATTCCAACAATATTTTATTTTTTGATGATTTTGCTCAATCAGCTCCAAGAATTAAATCAACCATAGAAGCTCTTAAATTAAAATATCCAAAAAGAAAAATTAAAGTATTCTATCTCCCTCATGCTTCATTTTTACAATATAAAGACAGCTTAATTGGGCTTAAAGATGCTTTCAATGGAGCTGTTGAAATTGTCCTAGGCCAAATTAAATTCAACAAAGATATAAGCAAAGAAGATCGTGTCAGTGCTTCTGATTTCAAAAAAGAAATTGGATCTAAATTGATATATTTACCAACTGAACAAGACATTATCAAACACTATCAACAATCATTAGTTGGAAATGATATCCTTATTTATATGAGCTCTGGTGGCCTATCCAGTCAAAAAACTTTTAAAAAAATAATCAAATATGTCTAGATATATAATCACTGGAGGAAAACCATTAAAAGGTGAAGTTTCCATTCGTGGAGCAAAAAATGCCAGTTTTAAACAGATAATTGCCTCGATGTTGACTGAGGAAACTGTTAATTTGAACAACGTTCCTCAAATTTCAGACGTAAAAATAACCACTAGTATCGCTAAAAGTCTTGGTTGTAAAGTTAAACAAAAAGGTGATCATTGTCTTGAATTAACCACTCCTAAAATAACTAACTCCATTGTTCCAAGTGGAACTGGTGAAAAATCTCGAGCTTCTTTTATGTTTGCCGCTCCACTTCTATTAAGAACTGGCAATGCCACAATCCCAATTCCTGGTGGAGACAAACTTGGAGCCAGACCTCTAGATCGACTTTTTGACTGTTTTTCTCAAATGAACATAACTACAGAAGAAACAAATGGCAACATAATTTTTAAAACTACTGGAATTAAACCAACTCACTACACTTTCCCAAAACCAACCCACACCATAACTGAAGTTATTATAATGACAGCAGCCCTAACTATTGGTGAAACCATTCTTGACAATGCTGCCATGGAACCAGAAATTGATGACCTCATTTTGATGTTAAACAGCATGGGTGCCAAAATTCAAAGAGACATTAATAATCCTAAAAGAATCACCATTCAAGGTGTTTCTAAATTAAATGGTACAGAACACAGTGTAATTTGTGATCGAAATGAAATAATAACTTTTGCTTGTGCCGCTCTTGCCACCAAAGGTTCTATTTGTATTCTAAGAATACAACCAGACATTGTTAAAACATTTTTAGAAACCATCAAAAAAATGGGTGCTGAAATCAAAACTGGTAACGATGAAATTTGTGTCGAATGGGTCAAGCCTCTAACTAGTATTAATATCGAAACAGGACCAGAACCAGGCTTCATGACCGACTGGCAAGCAATTTTCAGTTTAGTTTTAACTCAAACAGTTGGTTGCAGTTCAATCATCGAAAGAGTTTACCCAAATCGTTTTCAACATATTAATGATCTCAAAAAAATGGGAGCCAAAATTACTTTCTTCAATCCAAAAGTCGAGGATCCTGAAACTTTTTATGAATTTAATAAAGAAAGTGATGATGAAAAATATTTCCATGGAGTCAAAATCTATGGACCAGCTAAACTCAAACCAGCTTCTTTCTCTATTAATGATTTAAGATCAGGCGCCTCAATAACCCTAGCCGCTCTAACCGCTAATGGTAAATCCATTATCGATGGAGTTGAATATATCGAAAGAGGTTATGAAAAACTCGCAGAACGTCTTTGTTCTTTAGGTGCTAATATAGAATATATAAAAACATAAATTATGACTCACTTATATTTAGGTCTACTTTTAGTTTCTTTCTTACTTACAAGCATTCTCGTCGTTCCTTTCATTGATCTTCTCTATAAACTAAAATTCCAACGTCAAAAACAAAAAACTCTAGATTTTCAAAACAAAAGAACTCCGATTTTTGATAAATTTCATGAACAAAAAACAGGAACTCCAGTTGGTGGAGGACTATTAATTATAGTAGCCGTCTGCATTCTTTTTGCTATTCTTTTCCCAGTTTTAAAATTTTCCAATATCTTCATTTCGTCAAATTATCAAATAAATAAAGAATTAATAGTCATCTTTTTTACCTTCATTAGTTTTGGATTACTTGGACTTTATGATGATATCCATAAGTTTTTTAATTTCAAAACAACTGGCTTTTTTGGCTTAAAAATGGTTCATAAACTAATTCTTCAATTAATCATTGCTGGTCTAATTTCCAGCTACATTTTCTTCAGTTTAGGAATAGATTTTATTTACATTCCATTCCTAGGAGCAGTCAATTTAGGCATTTTTTATATCCCAATTTCTGTTCTCTTGATAACTGGCTTTTCCAATTTTTTTAACATCACAGATGGATTAGATGGCCTTTCTTGTGGTCTTCTAATGATTTGTCTTTTTGCTTTTTGGTTCATATCAAACAGTTCCCTCGACACTCCTATTTCAGTCTTCTTGGCTCTTTGGATTGGTTCCCTAATTGCCTTTTTATACTTCAACATTTTTCCAGCCAGAATTTGGCTAGGTGATGTTGGATCTTTATCTTTTGGAGCCACCATTGCTGTCATCGCTCTGCTTCTTGGGAAAGTAGTTCCACTATTAATTATTGGAGCTCCATTCATCATAGAAGGAATGAGTAGTGCTATTCAAATCATTAGTAAAAAATATTTTAATAAAAAAGTTTTTCCTGCTGCTCCACTTCACTTAACTCTTCAAAAGATTGGTTGGGAAGAACCAAAAATTGTAACTCGAGCTTGGCTAGCTGGAATAATATTAGCTATATTTGGACTATGGTTGGGACTAAATTAATAGAACTTAAAGAAGAAATTAAACACTATATTGGTTTGCCATATAGTAAAAATCTTCTCAAGAACGGCAAAATAATCAAAGAAAAAATTCTAGGAGGCAAAGGTAGTGCCAAAGAAATAGCCCTAAAAACTATTGAAATAGCCAACGATAAAAATATAAAGTTATTATCTTTATCTCCCCAAGAAATCTATAATTTCCAGAAAAAAAATAATATTGGAATTGATTGTTCTGGTCTTGTTTGCCAACTTTTAAATTTTTATCTTGGGACTAATCTAAATCCTCGAAAAAACTCAGCCAACATGCTCACTTCAAAACCACTCTCAAAAGAAATAAAAGCAACTGAAATTAAAACAGGTGATTTAGCCAGACAAAAAAATGGTCATCATGTTTTATTTATTATCGAAAAAAATGGAAACATCATAGAATATGTTGACAGCTCTCTCTCCGGCAGGGGAGTCAAATATGGTCAAGCCGATCTCACCGACAAAAACTTCATCCATCAAGGTTTCTGGAGATTACTTTTCCTCAACTAATTCTCGATATTGCAATGGCTCGAGAGATAAAATTTCAACCTCAGTGCCACATTCTTGACACTCAACGATATCTCCAACCATCATCTCTTCAGTTTTAATTATTTCTGCCCCACAATCAGGACAAAGTATTTTTTTATTGTCTTCTGTCATATAATATATTATAACAATGACTCCACTAATCAAACTAGACAATATATATCTAAAAAGAGAAGACTTAAATGAAACCGGATCTGCCAAAGATAGAGCCATTTCTGTCCAAGTCCAAAATTTAATTAAAGAGGGTTTCACCAAAGCAGTAATTTCCAGCACTGGCAATGCTGCCATCTCTGCTATTCATTTTTGCAAACTAAACAACATTGATCTAACTGTTTTCTTATCACCAAAAATTGATCCTCAAAAACTAAAAGAAATCAAATCACAAATTGATCAAGTCCAATTTTCTTTAAAACCAATCAGTGATGCTTTTAAATTTGCCAAAAAAAATAATGCTTATTATCTCCGTCAATCAACTGACCCAACCGCTCTAATCGGCTATCAAGCAATTGGTAGAGAATTATTAGAACAATGTCCTCAAATCACCAGTATCTTCGTTCCAGTGGGCAGTGGCACCACTCTTCTTGGCATTTCCCAAGCCCTTTCAAATGTAAAAGTTTTTTCAGTCAAACCAAAAGACACAACCCTAACCGATGCTTTAACTGTTAAATTTCAACCTCTAAAAAATAGAGTCATTTCTGCTGTCAAAGATTCTAATGGTTCAGAACTAATTATCCAAAATGAAGACATAATTTCTTCTCAAAAATTTTTAGAAAAAAATAATATTCAAACATCCAACGAAAGTGCCCTAGCTCTTGCTGGTTATTACAAAGCAATCAAAAATAATATCGACTGTGGTCAACATCCTGTCATTTTATTAACTGGAGCTAAAAGATGAATTCTAATCTAGAAAATCTTCTAAACCAAAGTCCATTCGATTTCTATTTTTTAGTTGTCGATGAACTTCTAGACATTGACCTCCCTCAACTCAATAATTTCCAAAAAATTTATCTTTCTGATTATCCATCAGTTAAAATAAAAAACAGTGGGAAACTTCTATCTGACCCAAAAGTAATCGATTATATTTCTAAGAAATCTAAAGAAAACAATCGCACTCCAGCCATAATTTCTTTCAAGGCATCAAGCAAAATCGATTTTTTATGCAAAAAAAATTCTTGGGTTAACATCAATAATCCTGGTTCTCTAAATAGATTTTTAGAAGATAAAATCAAATTTAGTGAAATCTGCACTCAATTTAATCTGCCAGCAATTCCATCATCAATAGACTCTTTCACCCAAGAAAATTTTCTTAAATATCAACAACTTTACAATAATCATCTAGTTGTTCAAACTCATTTTGGTTGGGCAGGGAACAGCACTTTTGATTCTAATAATTGGCCAAACATTGAATCTAAAATAGCTCCAAACACTCTCGTCAAGTTTTCTCCATTTTTAGAAGGATTTTCTCTGCTTAACAATTGTTGCTTAACCAAAAGTGGTCTAATCCAAAGTCCACCTGCTCTCCAATACACTGGCTTAATCGAATTGACTGACAATCCTTTTGCCACGGTTGGTCGTCAATGGCCAGCCAATATTTCAGAAGATTTACAAGAAAAAGTTAAATCAATAACTAATAATTTTGGTGATATTTTAAAAAGACTAAATTATAAAGGCTTTTTTGGTCTCGATTTTTTTGTCAGTCAAGATCAAGTCTATCTTCTAGAATGTAATCCTCGCCTAACCGCTTCTTTTGCTTTTTACACTCAAATTGAATTAAACCAAAATTTAACTCCACTCTTCTATTTCCACTTGGCTGAATTTTTAAATCTTGATTACCAAATTGATATAGAAAGTGAACAAAATCGTTTTTATAATCAAAACCTAATTGGTTCAGAAATTGTCAAAAAAGACGAAAATAATTTAACTATCAAAAAGTTTAATGATTTTTCTGTTTTTTCTAAAGACACTAATCCTGTTAAAATTGATTATGAAAAAATCGCCCCTACTTTTTTTAGTCTTTAGTTTAATTGCCATTGGTCTAGTTTTCATCTCAATCTCTTCACTAACTGAAGCCAGTTCAAGCATGGGAGACAAATTCTTCTTCCTTAAAAAACAATCTCTTTGGCTTGTCTTAAGCATAATTTGTTTCTACATAACTTCAAAAATAAAACTAGATTTTATTAAAAAATTTTCATTTTCAATTTACATCGCCACTTTAATCGCTCTTCTCCTAGTTTTAGTTCCTGGCCTAAGTAATGAAACTCTTGGAGCCAGGCGTTGGCTGAATTTAGGAATTTTTAGTATTCAACCATCAGAAATATTAAAGTTCACTTCAATTATTTATTTTTCTTTTTTATTTTCAATTAAAGAAAAAAGAAACATAAAAAGCCTGATTTTCTACCTAAGTATTCCTTTTGCCTTAATTATTTTAGAACCAAATCTAAGCACTGCCATCCTCATTTCCGCCATAATTATTTCTATTTATTATCTTTCTGGTGGGGAAATCATGCCCTTATTCAAACTTTGTGGAGTGGCTGTATTTCTAAGTTTACTTCTAATAATCCTTTCTCCATATCGCTACGCCAGACTTAAAACTCTTCTTAACCCTCAAGCCGAACAAAGCACTAGTTCCTATCATAGTAATCAAATAATTTTAGCCCTGTCTTCTGGTGGTTTATTCGGCAAAGGTTTTGCTAATTCAGACCAAAAATATCGTTATCTCCCTAAAATATCAACCGATTCAATTCTCGCTGTAATAGGGGAGGAAATGGGCTTTTTTGGAATTATGGTTATTTTATTAATTTATATTTATCTAATCACTTATTTAATTAAATTAAGTCAAATAATTCCCGATCCTTTCCAGTCTCTACTAGTCGCCAGCGTTGGTTGTTGGATTGCCTATCAAAGTTTAATCAACATTTCTGCCATTGTTGCCATCATTCCTTTGACCGGAGTTCCACTGCCATTTATTTCCTATGGAGGCTCATCTCTTTTAACTCTTCTTTCAGCTGTCGGATTAGTACATAATATCGAAAAACAGAACCATTTACTGATATACTCAAAGGGTGAAATCAAAGGATCTACAAAAGAAAATAATCATCACCGGCACCCATCTCACTCCCGCCGTTGAATTAATATCTCAGCTCAAAAAAGACTCTAAAACAAAATGGCAAATTTATTATATTGGCCGTCAATATAATTCCAGCGTTGACACCACTCCTTCAATTGAATCCGAGATAATTCCTAAACTAGGAGTAAATTTTAGTTCAATTGTTTGTGGCAAACTAGACCGAAGATGGCTTCCAAACACCATTCAAGGCATTCCTCAAACCATCAAAGGTGTAATTCAAGCTTATAACCAAGTTTCTAAAATCAAACCAGACATTGTTGCCTCTTTTGGTGGTTATGTTTCAGTCCCGGTAATCATTTCCAGCTGGCTCAAAAGAATTCCATCTATCACTCATGAACAAACTCCAACCATCAGTTTAACTACTAAAATAAACAGTTTATTTGTCAACAAAGTCGCTCTTTCTTTTGAAAATAAAGACCAAACAGAAAAAAGTGTCATAACTGGAAATCTTCTTCGTTCAGAAATTTACAACCAAAGTTCAAAATATTTTGAAAAAATAATCAAAAAAAATCAAAGTCCTATCATCTATATAACTGCTGGTAACCAAGGTTCTAAAACCATAAATGACACTATTAAATTAATTCTTTCAAATTTAAAAGATTTCACTATTATCCACCAAACCGGCAAAACTGATTATTCAAAATTTAAAAAATTAACTCAAAAATATAAAAATTATTATCCAATTGAATATGTCAATTCAAATGACATTGGTTGGATTTTTTCCAATTCTAAAATATTAATCAGCCGTTCTGGAGCCAACACTAGTCAAGAAATAGTTGCTCTCAAAAAATCATCAATTTTAATCCCTCTTTTTAAAAGCCAACAAGATGAACAAAAAATTAATGCTTCTTGGGTTAAAAAACAACTCCCTGACAAAACTATCATTATTCAGCAAGAAGAATTAAATAAAAAAAGTCTATTAGAAGGCATTTTAAAGCTTAATAAACTTAAAGTTTCATCTTCAAAAATCACTTATCAACCTAATTTAAAACTATTAAATTTAATTAATAAACTTATTTAACAATCTTCCTTTTGAAAAAACTCTAAAATGAGTTAGAATTTAATATGCAACATTCAAAGATAATTAGTGGAATAGACATTGGAACCTCAAAAGTTACCACTATCATTGGCCAATTTCTAGAGAATGAAGACAATAAATTAAACATAATTGCTGTTTCCTCAATTCCAGCTCTTGGTTTCCGAAAAGGTCAAATAATTAATCTTGAACAAGCCGCTCAAACAATAACTCAAAGTATAGAATCAGCCGAAAGAATGGCTGGTTTCCAAATAATTAACGCCACTGTCTCAATCGCTGCTCCACACATTGAATCCATTAATTCTCAAGGGGTTGTTGCTATCAGCAGCCAAAATGGAGAAATTGTCGCCAACGACATCGATCGAGTAATTGAAGCTGCCAAAGCTGTTTCTATTCCTATGGGCAAAGAAATTCTTCACATAATTCCAATGAAATTCACAGTTGATGGCCAAGATGGAGTCATCGACCCAATCGGCATGAACGGCACCAGACTAGAAATGGACGCCCACATCATCATCGCCTCAAGTCCAGCCATCAAAAACCTCAAAAAATGTCTTGAAGAAATTGGTGTCCGAATCGAAAGTCTAATCTATTCTGGACTCTCAACCGCCAGCGCCTGTTTGACTGAAACCGAAAAAGAACTTGGAGTTGCTCTAGTTGATGTTGGTGGCAGTGTCACTACTCTAACTATTTTTAATGAAGGCGCCCCGATCTATTCCTCAGTCATTCCTATTGGAGCCAACAATGTCACAAATGATTTAGCTATTGGTCTCCGTTTTTCTCTTGAAGAAGCTGAAAAAGTCAAAATTAAATTAACCAAAATGGTTGAAAGTAAAAAATTCGAAGATGAAGTTGAACTTTCTCATTTCGACATTGACGATCAAGACAAAAGAAAAATTTCTATTCAAACAGCCGTAAACGGCATAATTAAACCACGACTTGAAGAAATATTTTCCATAATTTATGAACAAATAGAAAACAGTGGTTACACTCGCATAATCCCAGCTGGAATCGTTCTAACTGGTGGTGGAGCTCAAACAGTTAATGTCAAAGAAACTTGCAGTAAAATAATTCCACTTCCTCTAAGAATTGCCAGCCCACCTAAAGTTGGCGGCATCATTGATGATATACTTAATCCTGCCTACACTAGTTCAGTTGGTCTTCTTATGTTTAATAAAGAAACAAAAAAAACTTCTACTCCTACTAAAAAATCAAAAATATCAATGAATGGATTTGTTAATCGAATTAAATCTTTACTCGAGCCTTTGTTGCCATAATTGCTATGGGATTAGTAAAAACTCTTACAGGTCAATTTGCCAAAATAAAAGTTATCGGAGTCGGTGGTGGTGGAAATAATGCCATTAACTCAATGATTTCTGAAGACAGCATCCAAGGTGTTGACTTCATTGCTGTTAACACTGATTCACAAGCCCTATTAAATTCTCTTGCTCCTATTAAAATTCAAATTGGTGAAAAATTAACTAAAGGTCTTGGAGCTGGTGGTAATCCTCAAATGGGTCAAAAAGCGGCTGAAGAATCAAGAGAAAGAATTAAAGAAGTCCTCGAAGGCACCGACATGGTTTTCATAACTGGCGGCATGGGTGGAGGAACCTGCACCGGCGCTGCTCCAATTATTGCTCAAATTGCTAAAAAAGAACTAGGAATCTTAACTATCGCTGTTGTCACTAAACCATTTTTATTCGAAGGTACCAGAAGAATGTCTAATGCCGAAGATGGCATTTCTCAACTTAAAGATTATGTTGATACTCTAATCGTTATCCCAAACCAAAAAGTCATGGAAGTAGTCAATAATAAAGCCACTCTTCTCGAAGCTTTCAAAATTGCCGATTCTGTTTTAAACAAAGGAACTAAAGCTATTGCCGACCTAATCACTGTTCCTGGACTAATCAACCTCGATTTTGCCGACATTAAATCAATCATGAGTAACGCTGGTTCAGCTCTAATGGGAACTGGTGAAGCTGAAGGTGAAGGTCGAGCCAGACTCGCTGTCGAATCTGCAATCGATTCTCCAATTGTTGAAGTTAACATCGAAGGGGCTAGGGGAGTTTTAATCAACATCACTGGTGGACCAGACCTAACCATGGCCGAAATTGAAGAATCAGCCAGAGCCATCACTGAACGCACTGCTCCAGATTCAAACATAATTTTTGGTGCCACTATTGATCCAAACCTCAAGGGTAAAATCAAAATTTCTGTAATTGCCACTGGTTTTGACACCACCCGAGCTCATATATACCAAACAATTAAAAAACAGTCTGTTCAAACCAACATCCCTAATTTCCAAACTACAGCTCCTCCTCAAGAAGAAGAAATGAAAACTATAGATAATAGTCAAATCCAAAAAATGCTCGGTAATAAAGAAATTCCAGAAGGAATTGACATCATCGACGAATTCGACATCCCCGCCTTTTTAAGAAAAAATAAATAAAAAAAAACGACCTACTCACTAAAACAAAAAATACCAATTGGTATTAATCATTTTAGCTTTCAGCCGTCATTTTATATTACTTTAGAATTTGTTGTGATATTTGTCGGTAATAAAAGCTATTAGAAACATCATCTGCATATAAAATACAAACAAAGCCTTCTAAACTACATCGAACTACCATTGATTCGGTAGCCACAAATGGTGTTTGTATTTCTTTTTTCTGGAAATGACCATCAGCTTCTATCAATTGCTGTGCATGTCCCTGTACCAAAGTACCTTTTTCAATCATCACTGCTCTATCATCATAGACTAGAATAGTCATTCCTGATTGAGCGGCAATCGGTTCTTTGTTCAAATTAATTAATAGAACAAATATAACAGATATAACCACACCAATAACAACACCTGCTGTAAATACAGTATTTCTTTTACTCATAACCAATCCCTCTTTTCTTTTTTCTAAAGTATTTTAAAGTACATCCATCTTTCGTATATTTTAATTTAGACGCGATTGTCTAAAGAATGTTAAAAAGACTTTAGTTTAGTGATTTTCATCATCAAACTGACCTATAATATCACTTCTAGCCCAAAAGTCAAGATATTAGCTTTAAAATAGATAGTGTAAAATACAATATGGCGAAATTCAAAGATATACCATCAAATGTTAACTTTCCTCAGATAGAAGAGGGGATTCTCTCTTTTTGGAAAGAAAACAAAATTTTCGAAAAATCAGTCGATCAACGATCAGAAGACAATGCCTACACTTTTTACGACGGCCCTCCATTCATCACTGGAACTCCTCATCATGGCCATCTATTATCTAGCATCGCCAAAGACATAATTCCTCGATATCAAACCATGAAAGGCAAAAAAGTTAAAAGAGTTTGGGGTTGGGATTGTCATGGTCTTCCAGCTGAAAACAAAGTCGAAGAAATTCTTGGTTTAAAAAGCAAAAAAGACATCGAAACTATCGGCATCAGAAAATATATTGACGAATGTTATAACTATGTTCAAAATGTTTCTCAAGAATGGGAATGGTATGTCGACCACATTGGTCGCTGGGTTGATTTCAAAAACGCCTACAAAACCATGGATTTAAACTACATGGAAACTGTCATGTGGGTTTTTTCCGAACTCTACAAAAAAGGTCTAATCTACAAAGGTCGCCGAATCTCTTTATATTGTCCTCGTTGTTCCACTCCACTTTCTAATTTCGAAATTGCTATGGACAACTCCTACAAAGAAGTTGAAGACCCAGCTATTTCTATTAAATTTAAATTAAAAGACCAAGATGCCTACATCTTAGCTTGGACCACCACACCTTGGACTCTTCCAGGAAATTTAGCATTGGCTATCAACAAAAACGAAACTTATATCGAAATTAATTTAAATAATGAAAACATAATTCTTGCCAAAGCTAGACTTGAGGCTCTAGTTTCAGGTCAAGATTATAAAATTGTCAAAGAATTTAAAGGCCAAGAATTAATCGGTCTTTCCTATGAATCTCTCTATTCTTTCTTTGAAGTCACTCCAAATGATTATAAAATCTATCATGCTGATTTTGTTTCCATGGAAGATGGAACTGGAATAGTCCACATCGCTCCAGGTTTTGGAGAAGACGATTCCGCTTTTGGAAAAGAAAATAAATTATCTGTGATTGACCATGTTGATGATGATGGAAAAATAGTTGGACAAGTCACTCTTTTCGCTGGCCTCTTTGTCAAAAAAGCCGATCCAGCCGTGATTGAAGATTTAAAAAACAGAAATTTAATTTTTAAAGAAGAAAAAATCACTCACAGCTATCCTTTCTGCTATCGCTGTAGTACTCCTTTAATCTATAAATCCCAAACTGCTTGGTATCTTAATGTCCAATCAATCAAAGATGGCATGAAAGAAACCAACAAAAACATTAATTGGGTTCCAGAACACATAAAGAGTGGTCGTTTCGGGCAGGGGATTGAAAGTGCTCCAGATTGGTGTCTATCACGAAATCGTTATTGGGCCTCTCCAATTCCTGTTTGGGAATGTGATTGCGGCCAAAATTATGTGCCTGAATCAATTGCCGATCTAGAAGCCCGCTCTGGAAAAAAGATAACCAATCTTCACAAACCAGACATCGATGAAGTAACCATTAAATGCGATAAATGCGGCAAAACAGTCAATCGTGTTTCTGAAGTTCTTGATTGTTGGTTTGAATCAGGTTCCATGCCTTATGCCGAAAGACACTATCCTTTTGATGAGACACAAGAGCAATTCAAAAAAGAATTCCCAGCTGACTACATTGTCGAGTATATCGGCCAAACTAGAGGTTGGTTCTACACTCTTCATGTTCTCTCAAATGCTCTATTTAAATCAGAATCTTTCAAAAACTGTGTTGTCACCGGAACTATGATGGGAACTGATGGTCGAAAAATGAGTAAGCTTTTCAAAAACTATCCTGATCCAAAAATGGTTCTTCAAAAATATGGTGGAGAAGCCATGCGTCTATATTTAATGGGCAGTGTCATTATGGTTGGTGAAAACATCAATCTTAGTGAAAAAGAAATTGAAGACAAAGTTAAATTTGTTCTTCTACCTCTTTGGAATTGTCTTAAATATCTCAACACTTATGGTCAAATGCATGATTGGACCCCCGATTTAGAAATTAGAAATTCGACATTAGAAATTAGTGACTTAAATGTCATGGATCAATGGATAATCACCAGAACTAACCAGTTTACTAAAGAATTTGCCCAAGAATTAGACAAATATATAATTCCAAACGCAGTCAAATTAGTAACTCCATACATCGAAGATCTATCTCGCTGGTACATTCGTCAATCACGCGATCGATTCGTTAATGGTGACAAACAAGCCCTCCAAACTCTATGGCAAGTTCTAGTTCAATTCACTAAAACCAGTGCTCCATTAATTCCATTTGTTAGTGAATATTTCTATCAAAATCTAGTTCTACCTTTTGATTCTAGTGCTCTCGAATCAGTTCATTTAGCTCTATATCCTGAAGTTAAAGAAATAGACCAACAATTATTAGAAAATATGGTCTATGTTCGAGAAATTTGTGAACAGGGGAACATGATCAGAAAAACTAACAGTCTCAGCACTCGTCAACCTCTTTCTAAGGCCACAATTGATAGTTCTCAAAAAATAAATCTAGATGAAAATTTATTAGCCATCATTAAAAATGAATTAAATGTCAAAAATGTTGAAATAATTTTAAGTAAAAATAATTTAACAGTTTCTCTTGACACTCAATTGACTCCAGAACTAGAAGCAGAAGGGGATTCTCGAGATTTAATCCGCCAAATTCAAAGTTTACGAAAAGAAGCTAATCTAGATTTGAAAGATAAAATCAAAATTTTTGCCCCCCAATGGCCAGCTAGTTTTGAAAAAGAAATTCTTTCTAAAACTGTCGGAAGCTCAATTGAAAAATCTGATTCTCTAAGAATAGAAAAAATAAGCTAAAATCTATTAATGTTTAAAAACCATTGGTTACCGGCTCTAGTCAGCTTATTTGTCCTATTTTGCATCAATATGCTGATGATTAGTTCACTGGCTCCAAATTTGTTTTGGAAACAATTATTAGCCTGGGGAATCGGCATCGGCCTCTTTTTCATCGGTAAACAAATCAACGCAAAACAAACAAATTCAGCAAAATGGGTTATTTTTATAATTTGTTGTGTTTCTCTACTTCTTCCAATTCTTCTTAATAATATCACCCGAGGTTCTCGTCGTTGGATTGATATTGGATTCACCACTATCCAACCATCAGAACTCGCTAAACCTTGGTTAATACTATTTCTGGCTAACACTGCCTTTCCAGTGATTCATCTTCTACCTGTATCAATAATAATGGCTCAACCAGATCTTGGTAGTGCTCTCTCAGTTCTATTTCTTTTGGTTCCAGTAATTTTATATAATAAAAAACTATTAAAGTTAACTCTAATTGGACTAGTTGTTCTGGCTCTAATTTCACCTCTAATCTATGGCAAAGTTCTGCATGATTACCAGCGGCAAAGAATCGTCAATTTTCTAGACCCCGGTGCCGACCCACAAGGAAAAGGTTATAATGTTATTCAATCAAAAATAGCCATTGGTTCTGGTGGATTTTTTGGCAAAGGCTACAAAAAGGGGAGTCAAGGCCAACTTTTATTTTTACCCGAAAAACACACTGATTTCATGTTTGCCGCCACCACTGAAGAACTAGGTTTTGTCGGTGTTTTTATAATAATTATTTCCTACTATTTCTTAATCAAAACTCTTTTTAATAAAGCCTATTCGACTCAAAGCCGGCCTCTTTTTATATTCACTCTTGGAATAGCTCTCCAAATTTGGATGCAAGCTTTCGTGAATATTGGCATGAATATTGGAATTTTGCCCGTAACCGGCATTCCATTACCCTTTATTTCCGTCGGTGGTTCATCTCTGATGGCTCTTCTTTTTTCTCTCGGTATTGTCTACTCTTCTTAAGCTTGTCTATAAGAATTCCTATGCTATAATCAAAAGGTATGAAATACGCTGTAATTGCCATATCTGGCTCTCAATTCAAAGTCGAAGAAGATAAAATTATAACTATTGATAATCTTAACCTAGAAGAAGGGGTTAAATCATCAACTGATCAAGTTTTATTAACTGCAAACGACGACAAAATAATTGTTGGAACTCCAACTGTAAAAAATTCTTCTGTTGATTTCGAAGTTGTAAAAAACTACAAAGGTGAAAAACTAAGAGTTTTCAAATATAAATCAAAATCTCGTTATCGAAAAACCCAAGGTTTTAGATCTCAATTAACTGACATTAAAATTCTTAAAATTAATTAAAATCTATGGCACATACAAAATCACAAGGTAAAACAAACCAAAAATCAAACCGCGCTGGACAAAGACGTGGTGTTAAAGTCTATGGTGGTCAAAAAATCAAAGTTGGTGAAATAATCATTCGCCAAGTTGGTTCCAGTTTTCGTGCTGGTGAAGGTGTCAAAACCGGAAAAGATTTCACTCTCTATGCTATCCGACCAGGAGTTGTTAAATTTCTTAAAAAATTAGGTAAAAGATTCGTTTGTGTTGTCAAAGCTCCAAAAGTAATTAAAACAATCAAAGTCGAAAAAGTCGCTAAAAAAGTTGTAAAAACTCCAAAAGCTGTAACTAAAAAATAATTTAAATCCCGCGATTGCGGGATTTTTTTTAGCTTTGTTTAGGTCTGATTTATTCTGACACATTTCATCTCACTTTTTTCACAAGCCTTTTCATAGTAATCTATTTACATATGAAACAAGTGATTCAAATCCCAACTAATCAACTCGAACCAAACCCTCTCCAACCTCGTGGAGTCATAAATCCAGAATCAATTTCCGAATTAGTCGAATCAATCAGAGAACATGGAATTCTTGAACCACTGATCATTGCTAAAACCCCCGCAGGCTATCAAATCATCGCCGGAGAACGACGATGGCGCTCCGCTCGGGTGTTGAAACTAGAATATGTTCCAGCCATCGTTAAAGAGACCACTCCTCAACAAATGCTAGAAATGGCAATTGTCGAAAATGTTCAAAGAAAAGATCTAAACCCAATTGAAAGAGCTAAAGCTTTCATGCGACTACGAGAAGAATTCCATTTTGATAATAATCAAATAGCTAAAAAGGTCAGTAAAAGCGTTCCTTATGTAATTAATTCCCTTAAACTCTTAACTCTTCCAGATGCTCTTAAAGATGGTCTACTATCTGGTTTAATTTCAGAAGGTCATGCTCGAGCTCTTTCTGGAATTGGTGACAGCCGATTAATAATCGAAGCCTACAAAATAGTTCTAAAAGAAAAAGCCTCGGTTCGTCGAACCGAAGATATTGCCAGAAGAATGAGAAAGAAAATTGAAGAAGGGGATGTTCCAATTACTAAAGAAAATTTGCCACAATTTTTAAAGTCAAAACTAGACAACATTGGGCAAGATATCCAATCTTTCTTCAATGATAAAACTGCCACAGTCAAAATAGTTCAAACAAATGTTGTAACTCGTGTCACTTTTCAATTCAGAGGACCAATAGACAAACGTTTTAATAATCTTGAAACTTTATACGAACAAGTCTGTAATAAGAAATTAAAAAATTAATATCTTATCCTAGGAATAAGTCCCATCGATGAAAGAGGCCAATATTTGAAAAAAGCCTTACCAATTATCAAATCTTTCTTAATTGGACCAAATTCTCGACCATCACGAGAATGACTTCGATTATCACCAAAACAAAGATATTGACCTTCAGGGACAATTTGTTCAATACCGTCTTGATTAAATTCACCTGGATCAGTCACAAAATCAGCTGGTAAAAATGATTGATTTAACTCAGTTCCATTCAAAAAAACCTTTTGGTCTTTAACCATAACAGTGTCTCCAGGGACTCCAATTACTCTTTTAATATATTCACAACCATCAACAGCACAAGTTTCACCAGCTGGAGCCTTAAAAATGACTACATCACCTCGTTGTGGTTTGCTCATTTGATAAGTTAATTTATCAGTTAACAAAAATTCTCCATCTGTAAAATTAGGAACCATTGAACTACCTTTAACTTCGTTTGGTTGAGCCACAAAAAGATATAACAACACAAAAACTGACAACGCTAAAACTAAAGATTGGGCAAATTCTAGGATCATTCCACCAATCGAACCAGATTGATTAATTAATTTTTTATTCATATTTAATTATTATATATATAATTAGAGATTAAATAAGGATTTAAATTTATTTTGATATAATCTTTCAAAGGTTGTTTGGCCTTTGCCCGTCCGTAGCTTCAGCGAAGGAGGGTCAGTTGGTTATTAGGTTGTTTAGCCTTTGCCCGTCCGTAGCTTCAGCGAAGGAGGGTCAGTTGGTTATTAGGTTGTTTAGCTCAGTTGGTTAGAGCGTTCCGTTCACATCGGAGAGGTCACAGGTTCGAGTCCTGTAACAACCACATCACCAAACCTCAGATAAATATTTCGACGCTACTAAAGAATAAACAAAAGATTTAGAATAATTTTTCGATTTAAAAAACAAATCTGAATTTATAATTAAATCTTCCGCTTTTTTATAACTTTGAGCAGAATTTTCTTTAATAACCATTCCTTTTCTAATATTTAATTGCGTTAATTTATCGACTAAAGATTTATCTTGTATTGATTTAATATAATTTGTTTTTGCCACTGCTTGAATATAATCTTTATTAATCATTTCAAATAAAATTTTACTATTATCTATAATTTTAATAGTTAATTCATTTTCATTTTTTTCTTTTCTAAAACTAAAAATAGAGCTAATTAATCCACTAATATTATTACTCTGTAACAAATTTAAAGAATTATTTAAATTTATATTGTTTCCATATTTATTAATTAACAAATTAATATCACCACTAATCAATTTCTTTAAAAAAAGAATATTAGAATCATCAATTAATAAATCACCATTAATAGGATTAATTATTAATTGTGAGTTTTCATTTATTTCAATTTTATTCTGAAAATAGTGCCAATCACCATCATTAGTACTTGCTGTCACTAGATGATAATCTCCAGATCCAATTCCTTTTAAGTTTACTAAACATTTTTTATAATTTTTATTTTTAATAATCACAAAACCGTTTTGCTCAAAAACAGGGGAATCCAAATCACAAGTTACTGAAATATTTGCTGGCGATCCAATAAAAAATATTAAAGTATTAGAAAAATCTTCAGAAATAAAATTACCAGCTCCAGATAAACCTAACTTTGTTAACAAATCACTTAAAGATTTATTAACAATTTCTCCATGATTAGATTTCAATTGAATTGGATTTGTTTGAGTTAAAAAGGCATTCTTTTTTAAAACTGTTGAATCGCCATCTCCATAAATATAATTAGATGGTCTGCCATCAGGCCAAATTTCCAAAGCTTTATCAAAAAATGACTGATCAATTAAATTGATAAATTCTTTAGTTTTTTGACCAGTACCAACATAAGAAGTTAAATTTAACCTTAAATTTTTCGCTTCATTATTTTTTTCAATTAAATATGAATTATTATTTTGTAAAGAATTTAAAGAAACAACTTGGTTTTTCTTTTTTATAAAATCAGAAGTTGGTATTAAATCTTTTAAAGATGGAACAAAATTTCGAAATGATTGAATATTGTTATTGTTATTTTTTTTATTTAATTGCAAAATTATATTTAGAGCAATAGAACTAATAGAAGGATAATCTGAAATTTTTCCACCACTCCAAGCCTCGTAAGCTTCTAAAGAGCCACCATTTGGGCTTCCTAAAGTATAAACATTTATATTTCTACCATCACTTAAATGATCTTGTCCCCAAAGCCTAGCTACTAAACCACCAAGACTATGACCAACTAAATCAACACCAGACTGTCCAATTTTAGTATTTATGAAAGAATTTAAATCTAAAGATATATCTTTTAATGGTTTTCTCCAATCATAATTCCAAATAAAATAATCCTGATCTTTAATTAAACTATTACTGTTTAGAGAACTAATTAACCCATCATAATTTTTAACAAACGGCGTCATAGTCCACTGATCATTAGAAACACTTTGTCCATAAACTAAGGCGTTCGAGTTCCAGCTCGCCCCCATTCCAGGAATTATAATTATTTTATTTGGCTTATTATCTAAACTAGTTATTTTAAAATTATCAAATACATTCTTAGTATTACTACGATAATAATCTCCACCCCAATTCATTAAACTAATCATTCCTTCTTTTAAATAAATATCCGAATCATTGATATCTATAACTTGAATAGAATCAAAAATAATTTTTACATTATCTCCATTAACAATTATTTTAAGCTTATGAGTAACTCCTTGTGTAATATCATAATTCGGATGAATATTTACTAAGTTATAGTACTTACCATTTATGGTCTTACCAAAAAGAAAGTTATTTCTATCCTGAGGCCAATATGGGTCTTTATATCTCACATTAAGCATATAATATTTTGAAAAGTCTGAAGAGACGTTAAATAATATTGACTGATCAACCCCAGTATTATTAATAACATCAGTCTCAATAATAAAATTATCTAAATTTTTACCAGTTAAAGCTTTTAAATAAGAAGATTGTCCCCTTTTTATTTCACCAACTAATTTCCCATTTTCAATTCTCCAACTATTAATTGGCTTGCCTAATCCATTAATAACTTCCCACTTATTTAACGAACCAGAATCAAAATTATCATTAAAATATGTTTCTGCATAAACATTATTAACTAATATCAATGATAAAATAAATATAAAGACAAAAATAATTAATAATTTTGTTAATTTCATTACAAATATTAAGATAATATAAAAAAATGTCAAGAACCAAAATATCTCTTCTTTTATGCACTAAAAACGAAGAGGAAAACATTAGCAAAAATTTTGATTGGTTAACTTCTTGCAAAACGATCAATGAGATTATTGTTGTCGATGATGATTCAACTGACAACACAGTCAAGTTACTAGAACAATTAGAATCAAAAGATATAAAGGTAAAAATCTTTAATAGGGGATTAGACGGCAACTTTTCTGATCAAAGAAACTTTGGAATTTCAAAAAGCACCAACGATTTTGTCTTATGGCTCGATGCCGACGAAACTCCAAGCACTAAATTAATCGGATTTTTGAATAATATCGATACTCATCAATATGATAATGTGTCTTTCAAAAGAGATGATGTCTTCATTGGTCACAAATTGAAACATGGTGAAACCGCCAATTTAAAATTCGTCAGATTATTTAACAAAAAATATGGGAAATTTGTCGGTGCTGTTCATGAAATCTGGCAAAGCAACAAAAACATCACTGATAAAAACTTAATTATTAACCATTATTCACACCAAACGCTCAAATCATTTATTCAAAAGATTAATTTTTATACCGATATTAGGGCAAAAGAACTATTTGACCAAAAAACTCCAGTCTCACTTATCCACATTATTCTCTATCCAATTGGTAAATTTATTAACAATTATTTTTTCAAACTCGGCTTTCTTGATTCAACCGCCGGAATTGTTATGGCTCTATCCATGAGTTTCCATTCTTTTCTAGTCCGAGCCAAACTATGGCACTTATATCAAAAATAATTATCTATCTTAGCATCATTATTTTTGCCTTTGGCCAACTTCTCAGAATCGATTTTAAAGGTCTATCTTTCCCTCTAATCGACATTTCAATATTAGCCATTTTTTGTCTAAACATTTTTCAAAAAATTAAAGATAAAGATTTAAAAGTTAAAAATAAATATTTTCTATATTTTCTAATTTTCGCTTGGCTTTCCTTCATTATAAATTTCTTCAGATATCAAATCGATTCAATTTCGCCATTATTATATTTATTAAGACTCACTTGCTTAATCTCTTTCTTCATTTTTCCACTAAATTTAAAAGACAAAAATTCCAAAAACTTTTTTATTATAGCCATAATTTCAAACCTAATTTTTGGTTTAATCCAATATTTCATTTGGCCAAATTTCACCTATTTTAATTCTCAAAATTGGGACCCACATCTATTCCGTCTAGTCGGCGCTTTCTTTGATCCAACTTTCACCGCTTTCATCTATTTAATGTTTTTAATTTATTTATATTTAAATTCCAAAATTCCATATCGTTGGCTTTTGATGATAACCACTTATTTTGCAATGATTCTGACCTACAGTCGATCAGCTTATTTGTCTTTTTTATTAGCTTTCACTTTCATCGCTTTCAAAAAGAAAAATATAAAGATTTTTCTAATAAGTTTTGTTCTAATTGTTTCCACAATCCTGTTACTTCCAAGACAAGAAGGCGAGGGGACTAAACTAGAAAGGACTTCTTCAATCACCGCCAAAATAGAAAATTACAAAGAAGCTTTTTCAACTTTCAAAAAAGCCCCAATTATTGGTCATGGCTATAACAATCTCTATTTTGTCCGCGACATTAAAATTCAAAATTCCCACGCCAATTTTGGTTTCGATTCTAGTTTAATGACAATTTTAACGACTACAGGGATAATCGGCCTTCTACTCTTCCTTCTGGGACTTAAAAATTACTTTATTAGAGCCGATTTAACCCATCAAAGTATAATAATTGCTCTATTACTCCACTCACTCTTCGCAAATTCACTCTTATATCCTTGGATTCTTCTCTTCCTAATATTTATCTAAAGTTTTTTTGTTTTTCTATTGTAAAATAGTCCTAAATTGGGATTTCCCAGATTTAATCAAAAGTCTTAAATAAAGCTTTTATGCACTTTAAAAAAAAATGTTTCAAATTAACAATTTGAATCTTAATAATATATAAGTCGAAAAAGAAAAGGAGTGATTTTCATGTATGAATCAAAAAAACATTCGAATTTTAAAGAAAATGTTAAAAAGTCTGAAGAAGGAGCTAAGATTGGGCTACATGTCTATAAAATTAAAGCAATAGCAGAATATGGTTGCCCAAACCCAGAATGTAGTTGTTTTTCTTATTACATTATCTGTAAGAATCAAGAGAAGCAATATGTAATATGCAAAGAATGTGGAACAGAATTTTTTACTTTTGTACACCGAGTAGAAGGCCTGACTTAAAAACATCCAAAAAACCGTTCAAACCAAAAAGACATCAATATCCCAAAACCAAGCAAAAAATTACCTGAAAAGATTGTTACAATGCTTGGTCATCAAATTGATTTAAATAAGATAAAAGAAATTTGTTCAGAAGTTGAAAAGAAAAGTGATGGATGGTATCGTGTTGTCGTAACAAATAATGAAAACGAAAAAATCCGTTACCGAATAAGTAGTTCTCATGAAAAAACTGAAGAACAAAGAAAATGGTTAGAACAACAACTTAAGGATTATCGAAATGGATAAAAAGATGAATATATTATTTAAAATACCCTGACTGTGATTTTTCAATCAAATCATAACTTAGGGTATTTTTTTTATAGCGAATAGGTGATCGTTATATTCTTTTTAGCCTCGTTTCCAGCCGAATCACGAACTATTATTTCCACATTATTTTTACCAGAATTTAACTGCAATTTAAGTTTAAAATTACCCTCATCATCAACCATTGCCACCCGATTATTAATTGTGACGCTGTTTCCTTTGTCAGTTCTTCCAATCACATCAAAATCAGCCGAATCAACAGAAACTTCATCACTACTAGGATTTGACATAGTTAATTGAGGAACTCTAGTATTATAAAAAACATTAATTATTTTAGAAGCTTCACTGCTTCCTCCATTATCAGTCATCGCGATAGCGCTAAAAGTATTATCACCATCATTTAAATCAACATTATCAAAAGAAAAATCACCAGCCTCAGACACTTTAATTTTTTCACCAGCAACATCGTTTTTAATTAATTGAACATTAACATTAGCTTCAGCAAAACCAGTAATTTTGATTTTTGCACTATTAGTTGCTTCAAATGGAATAATCAATCTTGGAGCCAGTGGTGGCAAAACAGCCTCTTTATTTACATCACCTTTATTGCTTTTTGATTCACCTAAGAACACCGAAAATTTTATTAAAAAAGGTAAGCCAAAAATAATCACTGATATGAATAAAATAACAGCAAAAATACCTAAAAGCGCGGTTCTTTTTGTAATCTGTTCATCAGTTTTTCGAACCAATCTTGATCTTTTAAATTGTGTCATAAGATTCTATATTATACATCATCTAACCTATAGCCGAAATAAAAACCTAACTTAGAGCCGAAGGGGAGAATCGAACTCCCGACCCCAGCTTTACGAAAGCTATGCTCTACCAACTGAGCTACTTCGGCACTAATAAATTATAGCTTTGGTATGACCAGTTTAGTACCCACGTAAATAACTCCAGGATTGCCAATCATTTTTTTATTAGCTTCCCAAATCTTTGTCCACTTATAGCCATCGCCATAACTCTTAACTGCAATTTTCCATAAATTATCATTTTTAACTACAGTATATTCTCCGCCACCAATCGCATTACCCTTAGAAATCGTTTGTTCTCCAGTTGTAGTTTTAGCTGTATTTTGACTAACAGTTTGAATTAAATTAATTTTTTGACCAACAACCAAAACTCGTGGGTTCTTTAAATTATTTGTTTTAGCCAATTCTGTCCACTTGTTACCGTCATTATATTTAGCCTTAGCAATTTTCCATAAACTGTCGCCGCGAACTACAGTATAAACATTTTCTTTATTAACGGAATCTGCTTTTTTATTATCTTCAACCTTAGATATATCAATATTATTACTGACTCCAGGAAGAGTAATATCTCCTTTTCTTTTTTGGAAAAAACTAAAAACTAAACCGACTATCACCACCACAATCGCCAAACCTAAAAACATACTAACCACTTCTTCTGAAGATTTAAAAATTTTTTTACCTGCTTTAAAAGAATTCATAATTTTAAAAAAAATAATTATTAACGAACTTATAACAATTTACACCCAAAGCTTTATTTCGTCAATTGACTCGTTAATTCTTATTTCTTAAACCAAGATCTTGTGTGAAAGTTTTCTCTAAAATACCAACAAAATTACTTATATTTTGCCCAAAAGTTGCCAAAATTTCTTTGTTTAACCTATAAATTCTTTGTTTACCTCTTATAGAACATAAAACCAAATTAGCCTTTTTTAATATCGATAGGTGATTAGACAAAGTTGCTTGAGTAATTTCAAAATTAACCAAAATTTCTGACACCGACATTTCTCCATTCTTAAGAACAGTCAAAATCTTTCTTCGATTTTTATCTGCCAAGGCTTTAAAGATTTTATCCATAGATATATTATATCGATAATCATCAATATGTTCAAATATATACTATCAACTTGATTATTCAAAAACTTTCAGAGAAAATATAAACATATGAAAAACTACGATAGTAAACAAGAACAAACATTAGTCATCGTCAAACCAGATGGTGTCCAAAGAGCTTTAATTGGTGAAGTCATCAGCCGCTATGAAAAATGCGGATTAAAATTAGTTGCTCTAAAAATGATGATTCCAACTAAAGAACTTGCACTAGAACATTATTCAACCGATCCAGATTGGGCTTTTAAAACTGGAACTAAATCATTCGAGGCCTACAAAGCTAAGGGGATTCCACTTCCAGGCAGCGATCCTGTTGCTTTTGCTGAAGATATTAGAATGAAACTTCTAGGATTTATGAGTAGTGGACCAGTCGTCGCTATGGTATGGCAGGGGATGGGAGCAGTTTCTGTTGTCCGAAAAATCACTGGCTCAACTGAACCATTAACTTCAGCTCCAGGAACTATTCGTGGCGATTTCACCATCGATTCCTACACTGCATCTGATGTTGATTCTCGCGCTGTTCGAAACATCATCCATTCATCTGGATCTGTTGAAGAAGCTTCAAAAGAAATTCCAATTTGGTTTGATCAAAAAGAAATATTAAACTACAGATTAATTTCTGAAGAAATTCTCTACGACATCAACCTCGACGGTATTCTAGAATAAAGACAAAAAAAAAGACAGCTAATTTGTGTTGATAAACAACAAAAATAACTGCCTTTTAGTTTTAAAACTTTTTTTTAGGATAGGATTCAACCTATTTTCTCTTTCCAAGCAAAATATGCTTGAGCTGCTGTTTCCAAACTAGGAGCTTCAAACAATTCTTTTCCATTGATTGCATAGTTCATTGCATTAGATGTCGCCATATAAATGTCGGAAACAACTTCAAGCAAATCTTCTGGTAAAGATTCTGGTTCTAAAGTGCAAAGGCTCTTCCAATCTGGGTTTTTTGTTTCTTCTGCTAATTTTTTAGCTCTTTCAATGTCTTCCTTCCACTCTGTAGTTTTGTAAAAATCGCGTAAAATGTCTTTACTCACCTGAACACCATTGTAAGCAAATCTGCATTCATCAAGAGTACAAGCAACATCAACAATCATAAATTCCCCTGCATCATCAACCGCCATTTCGATTTTTCCGTCTTTATTAACCATCCCAATCTTGTCAGTGATTGATGAAATAACTTCATTAGCTTTCATCAAAACATCTTTGAGTTCGTCAACATTTTCCATTGAAATACCAGCCATTTCAGCAAAATCTTCCCATTCATCAATACGTCGATCTTTACTTTCAAGTTTAGTCGTCACATAAAGATAAGGCTTAGGCAAAACTTGACCAGCAACCGGCGGCTCATCTAAACCTAATTTTTGATATGCTAGTTTGCCGCTGTTGATGTCGCGTAAAATACTCGAATTTGGAGAGATTTCATTAACATAAATGAACTCACCTGGAAGTAAATAATTTCTGAAAACTTTTTTGTATTCAGAATAATCATAAACCCCATCTTTAAAAACAGGCTCAATCACATTGACTAAAGCTACTCTCATGGTGTCGCTTGGATAATCCAAAGAAGACAAAAAACAAGGATGACCTTTTTCGTTAATAAGCCCCAAATAATGGCTTCGAATCCCTAGCTTTCTTGCTTCTTCAAAAAACAATGCTCCCTGAATAGTCAAAGCTTTCCCTTTTTCATCAATTAAATCTGGCATTTCACCCCAATCAAAAACACTAAAACGATCACTAAACTTGAATTCTCCTACCCCCATACAATTCTTTGTTGCCGCTTGAATTTTTCTCAAATCTTTTACACTACCCATTTCTCATTCCTCCTTAAAAAAAATTTTTTGTTTTAATGTACAGAAAGTCAAAAAGCCTTTCTTTGATTTCTATAAATCCACCTATAATATCACAAAATCCGCCAAATTTACTATTTAGACACTAACTTATATTCCATCAAAAAATCCCCAAAAGGGGATTTTTAAAATTATCTATGGAAATAATTAAGAATTGTATTTAGCAATTTCATTACCAACGACTTCAGCAATATTTTCTTTATCAATAGATATATGATTATATTGTGCAGTTCTGAAGTATCCCTTCTCTCTTATCTTTTCCACTAAAACTACACCCCCACTACAAACATTAATTTTAATTTTAATTTTAATTTTACCTTCACGATCAACTTCACTATTAGAATTAGAAGAATTAAAGCAAATAGAAATACTTTCATTTTCTTGACCATAGACTATTCTTGCTGGAACATCATTTTTACCATCAATAGGTTTTACTAGCCTATATTTTAATAAACCAGTATCTCTAATCTCTTCAAATAAAGTAACTATTCCTGAATCTTCTAAGATCTTTTTATTGTCTAATGATCTTTTTTCAGATTCCATCTTTATTTCAGCATCTCTATCCCCAATATTTTCAATGTTTACTTGTCTTTGAAAATTATGGTTTTCAATAATTTGTTTTATTTGTTCAATTTCTTTACTCATATACCTATAATATACAACCAAACTCTTTAAAAAGCAATAGATAACCTAAAGTTACATCAAAAAATCCGCCAATGGCGGATTGTTTATGCGGCGGTTAGTGAACTATGT
>Ga0194063_10000102_pt1 | contig 57640 bp, 55 predicted proteins | sample SepL3720m_MetaG_FD_155459 | JGI IMG/M metagenome (GOLD analysis project Ga0194063, IMG submission 155459) | Anoxic zone freshwater microbial communities from boreal shield lake in IISD Experimental Lakes Area, Ontario, Canada - Sep2016-L373-20m | ecosystem: Environmental > Aquatic > Freshwater... | reverse complement strand
CTCCGTGCATCGCGTCGGCACCAATGGCAGCATTGCCAAGGCAGCCAGACTGCTCAGGACCTGGGAGTCCCGCGCGGATGTGATTGGCCTGGGTGTGATCAAGGATCAGTACGAGGCTGGCGCGCACCGTTTTGTTGAAAAGGACAGCGCGCGCCTGCGGGCCCTGGTAGCCAGGGTGCCGGTCACGGTCGGCACCAGGCTCGAGGAGATTTTGCAGGAATGGGCGCTGCGGCACGCGCAGGCGCAACTGGGCAGCTACTTCAACAACGCCCGCGTGCTCTTTTTTTCGGGATTGAAGAGCTACAAACTGGCCTTGGCGCTGTCAGAGCACACCGAGAACCTGATGTTCGCCGACCCGCTAATGCAGCTTGGCGTGCCCAAACTGCTGACGTCCATGGAAGCGCTGCAGTTGTACGGGGCCGGTGCCCACTACGTCAAGGGCTGGACGCTGCCGGAGGTCGTAGCCGACGGAACACTCAAGGACTGGACCCGCTTTCTGTTGCGAAAGGCGATGCACAAGGCCAGCGTGATCGTCGCCACCCTGACGGAACTCGACGAGTTCGGACCCGAGGAACTGGCCGGCAAGACCATCATCACCTCCACCGCCAGCGAGCAGCGCATCGCCCAACTCAGGGAAAAGGGCGTTCATCTGGTGATCGACGGCTCGCCCGTCATCAAGAGCCGGGTGGTCGGGCCCTACCTGCTCGATGCCATGATTGCGGCCGCCACCGGCAAGGCCCCTGAGGCGATCCAGGAAGACGATTACCTGGAAATCATTGGCGGCGAGCAACTGGCACCGCGCATCATTTACCCGAGCGGCTTCAAGCGCGTGAATCGCTTCGCCTTCGTGATTCACCCCCTGTCGCAGGAGTATTTCAAGAAGGTCAAGCCGATTGAGCTGCTGTCGCAGGTATCGCCCCCGGTGTTCATGAACACGCTCGAAAAAATCATGGCGTATGCGCCGCCTTTTGTCTATTCGCGCATCAGTGGTGTTCGTTCGCCTACCGGCGTCGAAGCCGAAGGCTGGCTGATTTCGGTTGGCGGCACGCCCCGGGAAATCATGCAGCACAGCCCCGAGTTCACCTACCGGCGCCTGCTTGATGCGGCTGCCATGGCGCGGCGTCTGGGCGCGCAGATCATGGGACTGGGTGCCTTCACCAAGGTCGTGGGTGATGCTGGTGTGTCGGTCGCCCGACGCTCGCCCCTGCCCATCACCACCGGCAACAGTTACAGCGCCTCGGGCGCGCTATGGGCGGCGCATGACGCCCTGCTGCGCATGCGCTTGCTGGCCGCACCCAAGGGTCGGGAACGTGTCAAGTTCAAGGCCATGGTGGTCGGCGCGACCGGGGCCATCGGCTCGGTCTGCGCACGCCTGATGGCCAAGGCCGCCGAGGAGGTGTATCTGGTCTCTCCGGAGACCGCCAAGTTGCTGGCCCTGAAGGAATCGATTCTGCGCGAGACGCCGGACGCCAGGCTGTTTCTGGCAGCGCGCGCCGACAAGGACATCGCCGCCATGGACATGATCGTCACGGCAACCTCGGGTGCCGGCAAGAAGGTGCTCGACATCATGCAGGTCAAGCCCGGTTGCGTCATCACCGACGTTGCGCGCCCGCTGGACCTGCCGGCCGAGGAGGTGGCCAAGCGGCCCGATGTGCTGGTGATCGAGTCGGGTGAGATTCAGCTGCCGGGTGATGTGCACATGAAGAACATCGGCTTGCCCCCCGGCGTGGCTTATGCCTGTCTGGCGGAGACCATCGTACTGGCGTTGGAAGGCCGTTTTGAGAACTTCACCGTGGGCCGCGCCATTGAATGGGAAAAGGTCCGCGAAATCTACCAGCTTGGACTCAAACACGGCATGAAGCTGGCCGCCATTTCAGGCGTGAACGGTCCCTTCAGCGACGAAGACATTGAAAGGGTGCGTGAAAAGGCACTCGCTGCACGGGCAGAGCAGGCCGCGCTCGCGAGTCGGGCAAGCAAGCGGCCCCGGGCGAAGCGCCTGCAGAAGGCGTGAGCGGCGCGCCAGTGCTCTTCGTTCATAGGCGTGCGCCAATTTGACGTACAATTTGCGAACTCCAAGGAGGTTTCATGTCGTCCGTCACCAGTGCCATTCAATCTGCCCGTATCAACCTTCGCACCACGCCGCAGGCCAAGGCCACGATTGAGCGTGCGGCCACCATGATGGGCGCTACGGTCTCTGGTTTTGTGCTGCAAAACGCCTATGAGGCAGCGCGTCGCGTCGTCGCTGATGATGATTCCCTGATGTTGTCACAGCAGGCTTTTCAGGCGTTTGTAGCGGCCTGTGAAAAGCCCGCCAGCCCGACTCCGGCTTTGCAAGAACTGATGGCTCGGCGCTAGATGGCCGTGCTCATTGAGCGTCTCGCAGCACACCATGTGCGCGCGGGCTTCGATTGCGGCGAGGGCGCTCTCAATGACTTTCTGCAGCGGCAAGCGGGGCAGCTGCAACGCCGAGGATTCGGCAAAACCTATGTAGCTTTGGCTGAGGATGGATTGACCGTTTGCGGCTTCGTTTCGGTCAGCGCCGGTCAGGTTGCTACCAAGCAACTGCCAGAAGGGCTGAAGTTGCCGCGCTATCCGGCGCCGATGTTGCGCATCGGGCGCCTGGCGGTCGACTCGCGTCAGCAGGGACGCGGTGTCGGACAGGACTTGCTGGCCTTTGCTCTGCGGCTGGCTCTGGAATTTTCTCAACAGGTTGGTTTGTACGCAGTGCTGGTTGAGGCCAAAGACAACAAGGCCAAGGCGTTTTACACGCGACTGGGTTTCATTGAAACAGTCGACAACCCCTTGTGTCTGTACCTGCCGATTGCCACTCTGGCCAAGACCAAGGCAGTACCATGAGCCTGATCCGCACACGCCTGAGAATCGGACTTGCGCAAGCAATCCGCATCGAACTGTGACCGCAAGGGCGACCGGCCTTTTGCTCGCCACCACCGGCGCAATTGCCTTCAGCGGAAAGGCGATCATCGTCAAGCTGGCCTATCGGCATGGGGTGGACGCGGTGACACTGATCATGTACCGCATGCTGTTTGCCTTGCCCTTCTTCGTGCTGATGGCCTGGTGGGCGAGTCGGGGTCAGGCGGCGCTGCTGCACAAGGACTGGCTGGGCATTCTGGGGCTGGGCTTCAGTGGCTACTACCTGGCCAGTTACCTGGATTTTTCCGGTTTGTCCTACATCAGCGCCTCGCTCGAGCGCCTGATCCTGTACCTCAATCCGACACTGGTGCTGGCGCTGGCCTGGCTGATGTACCGCCGCACCATCAAGCGCATACAGGTCATCGGCATGCTTGTCAGTTACAGCGGCGTGTTGCTGGTGTTTGGTCACGAGGTCAGGCTCGAAGGCGGCGACGTGGCACTCGGTGCGCTGCTCGTGTTCCTGAGCGCGGTGAGCTATGCCTGGTACCTGATCTTCAGCGGCGAACTGGTGCAGCGCCTGGGCTCGCTGCGCCTGGTGGGACTGGCCACCAGTGTCGCCTGCCTGCTGTGCATCGCGCAGTTTGTGCTGCTGCGTCCCTGGTCTGCGGCGCTGGTGGCTCAGCCGGTGATCTGGCTCTCCGTGCTCAATGCCACGCTGTGCACGGTGCTGCCGGTGCTGCTGGTGATGATGGCGATCGAACGCATTGGCGCCAGCGTGGTGTCGCAGGTCGGCATGGTGGGGCCGCTCTCCACCATCCTGATGGGCGTGCTTGTTTTGGGTGAGCCGTTTACACTCTGGGTCGCTGGCGGCACCGTGCTGGTGATTGCCGGAATCTTTGTTTTTACGCGTCGTGGCTGAGCTACCCTCATGTTGCCCAAACTGATACGGAACCTGGTGCTGGGCGGATTGGCTCTGTGCCAGTTCGCCACGGCGCTCGCATCCGAGGCGCCGATTGCAGCGGCATCGGGTCGGTCGTCCTATGTGCTGGCCGACTCCATTGGCCTGGGGCTCCATCTGGACAAGCTTGAAGCCAGGTTGCAAGCCAGGCTGGGAGGCCCGTCGCTGATCAACTATGGCGCTGGGCGATCAATCACCCATGCTGGAAGTCCGCAGGACAAGTCCGCGTTGGCGAGCGTGGCTGCAGACCGTGAAATCATCGCCAAAGCCAGCGTCATCATCATCATTCTTGGCATGGAACAACGCGAAGCATCGTTCGCCGACAGCCAGCAGGAACTGATGCGAGAGCTCAAAAGCATTGCGCCCCAGGCCAGCTACTACTGGGTTGATATTGGTGCCACGATTTCGGTTCATGCTGCCAACTGGAGCGCGCGCAACAAGATTATTTACGACAACGCTGGCCGGCTTGGCTACAGCGTCATCAGTCGCTACAAGGCGATCTTCGGAGCCGCCGCAGATCCACTGAACATCCGGCCCGGACAGAACTTCCCTGCATGGAGCACGGAAGCCGGTTATGGGGGGGCGGGCAATGTTCACGGCTTTGATGCGGAACTGTCGCTCGCTATCGTCGCCGCGCTGGACGCAGCAGATACGCGGGCAGCCTGTCGCAGGGCCGCCAGCCGGCGCTCATATGTTCTGGGCGATTCCATTGCCTACGGTCTGCAAATGAATGGCCTGGCCTTGAAACTACAGGAAAATCTCGGTGGTACTTCAATCATCAACTACGACGGAGGTCGTTCGATCAACCATCGCGGCAGCCAGATCGAGAAGTCCGCTTTGGAGAGTGTTGAAATCGACCGGGAATTCATTGCCGGTGCCCATGTGGTGGTGATTGTGCTGGGAACCAATCAGTATGAAGCCTCGTTTGCGCAGAGTCAGCGGCAACTGCTGCAGGCGCTGAAGGCCATCGCGCCCCATGCCAGGTACTACTGGGTTGACATCGGGGCCACGCTGGCGACGCAGGTTGAGGGTTGGAACGCGCGCAACAAGATTATTTATGACAATGCAGCCGAACTGGGCTATAGCGTCATCAGCCGCTACAAAGCGATTTTTGGCCCCAGGGCTGACCCGCTGCGTATCGTGGCTGGCCAGGACTTTCCGGCGTCGACGGCAGACCCGGTGGGTTGGCCACCCGACAACATTCATGGTGCCTATGGAGCGCTGTCCAGAGCGATTTTGGAAGCAGTGAGCTCGGGTTCCTGTGCTGTGGCAAACTGACGGCATGAATCAAGGACAATGGGTAAAACAGATGGAGGAATGACGATGGATTTAGGTATTTCCGGCAAATGGGCTCTGGTGTGCGGCGCCAGCAGGGGACTGGGTTTTGGCTGCGCCCAGGCACTGGTGCGCGAAGGCGTTCATGTGCTGATGGTGGCGCGCCGCGCAGAAGTACTGCAGGCCGCAGTGGCGGCGCTTGAGGCAGACGCGCTGCGCCCGGCCGGTGCCAGTGTGCAATCTGTGGCTGCGGATATCACGACGGTCGAAGGGCGCGAGGCGGCGTTTGCACAGCGGCGTGACTTTGATATTGTGGTCACCAACGCCGGCGGTCCGCCACCTGGTGATTTTCGGGACTGGGATAGAGCGGCGTGGATCAAGGCGCTGGACGCCAATATGCTGACGCCGATTGAACTGATCAAGGCCACCGTGGACGGCATGATGGCGCGCGGCTTTGGTCGCATCGTCAACATCACGTCGGGTGCCGTGAAGGCACCGATTGACATTCTGGGGCTTTCCAATGGCGCGCGCAGTGGCCTCACCGGCTTCGTGGCGGGGGCTTCGCGTAGCAAGCTCGCAGGTCAGGGCGTCACCATCAATAATCTGCTGCCCGGCGCCTTTGACACCGACAGGCTCAAGGCGCTCATGACCGGGGCCGCGCAAAAATCCGGCGTGAATATCGAGACGGCCATCGAAGCGCGCAAGAGAACCATCCCCGCGCAGCGCTTTGGTACGCCCGAGGAATTTGGCGCCATCTGCGCCTTTTTGTGCAGTCAGCATGCCGGCTTCATCAACGGACAGAACGTGCTGGCAGATGGTGGTGCTTACCCGGGCACGTTCTGAGCCCGTAACCTTTTTCTTGTTTTCTATTGGAGTTTCGAATGATCAAATCATCGCTTCCACGCCTCGCAGGCCGGCTTGTCAAATCCATTGCGATCGGCGCCTTTCTGCTGGGCAGCCTGGCGCAGGCGCAGACCGGCACCATCAAGCTGATGGTTGGTTTTCCGCCGGGTGGTGGCACCGATGCCATTGCTCGCACCCTGGCGGACAAGCTGAAGGATCAGCTTGGCACCACGGTGATTGTGGAAAACCGTGCCGGTGCGGGCGGCCAGATTGCCGCGCAGGCGCTCAAAGCTGCAGCACCAGACGGCACCACCTTCTTTCTCTCGCATGACCACACGATTTCGATTCTGCCGCTGGTGGTAAAGAACCCTGGCTTCGATTCAGCCCATGACTTTGTCTCGGTCGCCGGCTTTGCCACCTTTGTCAATGTGCTGGCGGTATCGGGCGGCACGCCGGCCAAGTCCATGAATGAGTATGTGGCCTGGGTTCGCAGCCAGGGCGCCGGCAAAGGTACGGTAGGGGTGCCGGCACCCGCTTCGGTGCCTGAGTTTCTGGTCAAGGTCATAGGTCAGAAGTACGCACTCGACCTGCAGGCCGCGCCCTACCGTGGCAGTGCACCCATGATGGCCGACATGCTGGGCAACCAGATCAATGCCGGCGTGGCCTCGGTTCCCGATTTCATCGAGAACCACAAGGCCGGCAAGGTTCGCATCGTGGCGGTGCTGGGTGGTGCGCGCCAGGCGGCCTTGCCAGATGTGCCAACCTTTGCCGAACTTGGACTGGCTGGCTTTGAAGACGTTCCCTACTACGGCATCTTTGCGCCAGCTGGCACTTCCAAGGCAGTCATTGACCGCTTCTCGGAGGCGGTAGCCAAGGTGATTGCCATGCCCGATGTGCGTGAGCGTCTGACCGCCATGGGCTTGACGGTGGGCTATATGTCGCCGCAACAACTCGCCAGCCGCGAGCAGGCCTACGCTCAGACCTGGGCTCGCATCATCAAGGCCAGCGGCTTCCAGGCACAGTAGGGTTGTCATTGCTGCTCAGTTTGTCATTGCTGCCCAGTTTGTCATTGCTGCCCAGTTTGTCATTGCGGGCTTGACCCGCAATCCAGTGGTGGCGCAGCACTGGATCCCGGGTCAAGCCCGGGATGACAAGTTCCTATGTCCCTGGATGACAAATCCCTATGTCACGGGATGACAGCTACCGAGTCCGGCATGACAACGCAACGCCAGGAATCTCTGTCACCCTCAGCGTCTTGAAGACACCACGATGCCGCCCATGATCAGGGTGAAGGCGAGCAGGGCGGCGGCGGTGGGGGCCAGTCTGGGATGCATGGCAGGACTGTAACAAGACACGGGTGATTTCCCTATGACCTTGCGACGGCGTTTTGCGCCATTTCGTGGCACGATAGAGGCAATCTCACCAACAAGGATTCCTGACATGAGCTCACTGACTTCCCGCGCCATTCGTATTGACCAACACGGCGGCCCCGAACAACTCAAACTGGTCAACGTGACGGTGGGCGAGCCCGGCGCCGGCGAGATCCGCATCCGGCATCATGCGGTGGGTCTGAACTTCATCGACGTCTATCAGCGCAGTGGTCTGTACCAGATGCCCATGCCGCTGCAACTCGGCATGGAAGCGGCCGGTGTGGTGGAGGCGGTGGGTGCGGGAGTGGCGCACCTGAAGGTCGGCGACCGCGCCGCCTACGCCAGCCAGCCACCGGGCAGTTATTGCGACCTGCGCGTGATGCCGGCCAAGTGCGTCTGCAAGCTGCCCGATGTCATTTCATTCGAGACCGGTGCCGCCATGATGCTCAAGGGCCTGACCGCGCAGTACCTGCTCAAGCGTACGCTGCCGCAGGGTGGTCTGCAGGCCGGGGACTTTGTGCTGTTTCACGCGGCGGCCGGTGGTGTGGGTCTGATTGCCTGCCAGTGGGCGCGCGCGCTGGGTCTGCAACTGATAGGCACGGCCGGTTCCGACGCCAAGTGCGCGCTCGCCAAGGAGCATGGCGCGGCTTTTGTTATCAACTATGCGAGCGAGGACTTTCTGGCGCGCGTGAAAGAAATTACCGGTGGCAAGGGCGTCAAGGTGGTGTACGACTCGGTCGGCAAGGACACCTGGGATAAGTCGCTGGACTGCCTGGCACCCTTCGGCCTGATGGCCAGCTTTGGCAACGCGTCGGGTCCGGTAGCACCGTTTTCTCCTGGCATTCTGGGCCCGAAAGGCTCGATTTATGTGACGCGCCAGACCCTGTTCAGCCACATCACGACGCGCGAGACCACGCAGGCCATGGCCGATGATTTGTTTGAAGTGGTGAGCAGCGGCAAGGTCCACATCCGCATCGACCAACGCTTCAAACTCGAAGACGTGCAGCAGGCGCACATCGCCCTGGAAGCACGCAAGACCACCGGCTGCACCATCCTGACCCTGTGACTCTGAAAATCGATCCGCAGTGGCGTGCGGCTCTGCTTGCCAGGGCCGACCAAGCGCCGCTCAGACCGCGCGTGCCGCTGCTCTGGCAGCAGCATGTGATTGGCTCGGTGGAGGCGGACTTCTTTGATCCCCTGATTTCCCGTCAAGCATCACTTGCCCGGGAGTTGCTACAGTTGGAACACAGCGGCAACCGGTCGCACTGGCGTTTGCTGGGTGACGCCACGCCGGCGCTGCAGGCATTGGCCGACGCTCTGCGGGAACAGGGAGCGGGTCGGGTGCGCCAGCACTGGCGCAACGAGCAACTTGCCGTGTGCGATGCGCAGGGGCAGAGAATTGCCCGTGTTGAGCGCGGCATCTGTCGGCCGCTGGGCATGGCGACGTGCGCCGTGCATCTGGTCGGATGCAGCAAGGACGGACGGTTCTGGGTGCAGCAGCGTTCGCTGGACAAGGCCAACGACCCTGGCCTCTGGGACACGCTGATGGGCGGCATGGTCTCTGCCCAGGACAGCCTAGAGTCGGCGCTGGCGCGCGAGACCTGGGAAGAAGCGGGGCTGCGTGTGGACGCAATGACGGAGCTGCGCCGGGGCGGTGAAGTGTTGCTGCGCAAGCCCAGTTCCGACGGTGCGGACGCAGGCTATGTGGTGGAACGCGTTGACTGGTACCGCTGCACCGTGCCCGACGGTGTGCAGCCTATCAATCAGGACGGTGAGGTGGCGCAGTTCGCCTTGCTGGAAGTGCCCGATTTGATCGAACGCCTGCAGCGTGATGAATTCACGACCGAGGCGGCCTTGATTCTGGAATGCGCCCTGGGTGCGGCTTGACCGAATGCGGTGCCACCGGGTCGCGCAAGCGGTTCGGTGCCAGGGCACCGGCTGAGTCGAGGATCGGATAAGCGATCGAGCAGATGTGCGAATTGATGCGTTTCAAGTCGCTGATCAGATCGATGTGCAGTGAACTGGTGTCCATGCTCTGAGGCGTATTGACGGCCAGACGTTCCAGATGGGTGGCGGCGTATTCACGCTCGAGATCACGAAAACGGGTTTTTTCTTCGAGCAGCTTGCGCGCGTCGCGCACATTGCCGTCCAGAAACACGCTCATGCCCAGGCGCAGGTTGTCCACCAGACGGCCATGCAGGTCGGTGATTTCTGCCATGCCGGCTTCGGAGAACTCGCGGCCCGGTTTGATCTTCTTGTTTTCGACGTCTTCCAGTACGCGCTCGATGATGTCACCGATCTGTTCCATGTTGATGGTGAAGCTGATGATGTCGGTCCAGCGGTGGCCCTCGCTCTCACTCAGCGCCTCGCGTGAAATTTTGGTCAGGTAGTACTTGATGTCGGAGTACAACTCGTCGACGGTGTCGTCCATTTTCTGCAGCGTCTGTGCCAGTTGTCTGTCGTTGTTCTTGATCACACCGTAGACACCGAGCAGCATGGTTTCAACCACATCGGCCTGGTGCATGGCTTCGCGCACGGCGCACGAAAGAGCCAGTGACGGTGTCTCCAGCGCTGAGAGGTCCAGATGACGCTGACGGCCTGCCACCGTGCTTTTCTCCAGCTTGGGCAGCCACTTCTCGACGCGTCGCGCCACGACCTGGGTCAGGCCGATGAAGAGCAGGCCCACCACGATGTTGAAGGTCAGATGGAACAGCACCACCAGCGCCGCCACTTCGCTGACCCAGGGCCGCACGTTGTCGAGCCATACGCCGATGAAGGGCACCACCACCACCAGACCGATGATCTTGAATACCAGGTTGCCAATGGGCACCTGGCGCGTTTCCACGTTGGCGTTGAGCGTGGTCAGGACGGCCAGCAGGCCGCTGCCCAGATTGGCGCCCAGCACCAACCCGAGGGCCACATCGATGGGCACGACGCCGGTGCTGGCCAGCGTGGCTGTCAGCAGCACCAGCGCCAGGCTGGAGTAGCTCAAGATCGACAACACGGCGCCGACGGTAATTTCGAGCATCCGGTCGCTGCTCAGCGACCCGAGCAAGGCCTTGATGGCCGGCGCCTGGGTCAGCACATTGGTTGACTGCGTGACCAGTTGCAGCGCCAGCAGCATCAGCCCCAGACCGATCAGAATGCGTCCGATGCGGCCCACCGTGGTGGCCTGGCGCGCGATGAAAAGCACAACGCCGATAAAGATGAACAGCGGTGAGAGCCAGGACAGGTCGCGCGAAAACACCAGCGCCATCAGGCTGGTGCCGATATCGGCACCCAGCATCACCGCCAAAGCCGACTGTAGAGTCATCAGTCCCTGACCGACAAAGGAAGCAACAATCAGCGCCGTAGCGGTGCTGGACTGCACCAGGGCCGTCACACCCACGCCGGAAGCCATGGCCGTCAGACGATTCTTGACACTCTTGGACAGGACGTTGCGCAGGCTCGCGCCAAAGACCCGCACGATGCCGGTACGCACCAGTTGCGTGCCCCAGACCAGCAGGGCGATGGCCGCCAGCAGGTTGAGCAAATGGGTCACAGAATGGCCTTCAACTTCAACTTCATCTTGTAGCTGCTAACGGGCGCGCCGCACGCGCAACACTTCGTCCAGTATCAGGCAGGTGGCTCCAATGGTAATCGCACTGTCGGCGATATTGAAGGCGGGGAAATGTCCGCCAGAAAACACCGGGGCCAGCCAACGCCAGTGAAAATCCAGAAAATCGATGACATAACCGTAGACTAGCCGATCAATCACATTACCGACGGCACCCCCCAGAATGCAGGCCAGCGCAAAGGAAAAGAGCTTTTGGCCAGCATGTGATTTGAGTAGCCAGACCAGCAGCACGGCAGCCAGCAGACCGATGACGCTGAAGAACCAGCGTTGCCAACCCGAGGCGTCTGACAGGAACGAGAAGGCAGCGCCGCTGTTGTGAGCGCGCACCAGGTTGAAGAAGCCGGTCACTTCGGTGCTGGCACCCAACTGGTAAAAGCCGACAACCAGCACCTTGGTGAACTGGTCCGCGATCAGGATGATCAGGGCCAGACCCAACCACTGCAGCATCCTGCCTGTGCCCGTAGAGGACTTGCGAACCATCAGGCGAACTTCCTTTGCTCACCGGCACCATGCAGGTTGCTGATGCAACGTCCGCACAGGCCGGGGTGGGCGCTGTCGGCACCGACGTCAACGCTGTAGTGCCAGCAGCGCTCGCACTTGCTGTCGTCTGAACTGCTGGACTGGATAGCCAGTGCATCACCTGCGTTTAAAGTCACTTTGGACGTGATGAAGACAAACTTCAAGTCCTGCCCCAGGCTGGCCAGCAGTGCGTGATCGTCGGCTGCGACGGTCAGCACGACAGTTGCTTGCAGCGAGGACCCCACCTTGCCGTCGGCGCGCAGGGTTTCGATGTCCTTGTTGACGGCATCGCGGATTTCGCGGATGCGGGACCACTTGGCCAGCAGCGCGCTGTCGGCCCCCGGCAGATCGATGTAGCTGTCCATGAAGATCGATTCACGGGTGGCGCCAGGCGTCTTGCCCGCCGCACCCAGCACGGCCCAGGCCTCTTCGGCGGTGAAGCTGAGGAAGGGCGCCATCCAGCGCAGCATGGCTTGTGTGATCTGCCACAGGGCGGTCTGCGCACTGCGTCGCGCCAGTGATTTCGGCGCAGTGGTGTAGAGCCGGTCTTTCAGCACGTCCAGATAGAAGGCCCCGAGATCTTCCGAGCAGTAGATCTGCAGCTTGGCTACCACCGGGTGGAACTCATAAACCTCGTAATGGCTCAGGATATCGCTTTGCAACTGCGCCGCGCGCGACAGCGCGTAGCGGTCGATCTCCAGCATCTGATCCGCTGCCACCGCATCGGTGGCCGGATCGAAGTCGCTGACGTTGGCGAGCAGGAACTTGAGCGTGTTGCGCACACGCCGGTAGGTGTCGACGACGCGCGCCAGAATTTTTTCGTCGCCGGCAATGTCGCCCGAGTAGTCGCTGGCCGCGACCCACAGGCGGATGATTTCGGCACCCAGCTTCTTCGAAGTCTCCTGCGGATCGACGCCGTTGCCGGCGCTCTTGCTCATCTTGTGGCCCTTGCTGTCGACCGTGAAGCCGTGCGTCAGGATGCCCTTGTAGGGCGCGCGGCCGTACATGGCGCAGGCCGTCAGCAGCGAGGAATGGAACCAGCCGCGGTGCTGGTCATGGCCTTCCAGATAGAGGTCGGCCTCGGGGCCATCGTCATGGCCGCAACCCGGGTGGGAACCCTTGAGCACCGTGGTGTGTGTGGTGCCGGAGTCGAACCAGACTTCCAGAATGTCGCTGCTCTTGCTGTAATGTTCGGCGTCGGCAGCGCCCAGGATGGACTCGGTTGTGGCCTTGCTCCAGGCTTCGATGCCGCCTTGCTGCACCATGTCGGCGGCGATGTCGAGAATCTCCATGGTGCGTGGGTGCAACTCGCCACTGTCCTTGTGCAGAAAGAAGGGCAGGGGCACGCCCCAGCTGCGTTGCCGGCTGATGCACCAGTCGGGCCGACCGGCAATCATGTCGCGCAGGCGCACCTTGCCGTTCTCCGGGTAGAAGGCGGTTTCTTCGATCGCATCGAGCGCGATTCTCCGCAGCGACTTGGGCGCCTTGTCTTTCGTGAAGACACCCTCGCCCTCGTCCATGCGGATGAACCACTGGGCGGCAGCGCGGTAGATCACCGGCGTCTTGTGGCGCCAGCAATGCGGGTAGCTGTGCACCAGGTCGCTGGTGGCAAAAAGACGGCCGGCCTGGCGCAGCGTGTCGATGATGACCGGACACGCCTTCCAGATGTGCAGTCCGCCAAACAGCGGGAAGTCTGAGGCGTAAGTGCCATTGCCCTGCACCGGGTTCTGGATGTCGTCGTAAGCCATGCCATGCGCGACACAGCTGTTGAAATCCTCCACGCCGTAAGCGGGTGAGGAATGGACCAGACCGGTGCCGTCCACAGCGGTGGCGTAGTCGGCCAGATAGACCGGGCTGAAGCGGTCAAAGCCGGCGTCCACATGCGCCAGCGGGTGCTTGAACTTGATGCCGCCCAGCTTCTTGCCGACGGCTGTTGCAATGACCGAACCCGTGAGTTGATAGCGTTCCAGGCATTGCGTGACCAGACTTTCCGCCAGGATCAGCACTCCGCGCTCGGTGTCCACCAGAGCATAGTCAAGCTCGGGGTTCAGATTGAGCGCCTGATTGGCCGGAATGGTCCAGGCGGTGGTGGTCCAGATCACGGCGAACGCGTCTTTGCCCAGTGTTGGCACGCCAAAGGCCGAGCTAAGCTTGTCAGGCTCGGCACAGAGAAAGCCCACATCCAGCGTCTGCGATTTCTTGTCGGCGTATTCGATTTCGAATTCGGCCAGACTGGAGCCGCAGTCAAAACACCAGTAAACCGGCTTCAGGCCACGGTAAACAAAACCACGTTCGATGACGCGCTTGAAGGCGCGGATCTCATCGGCTTCGTTGCTGAAATCCATGGTGCGGTAGGGGTGGTCCCAGTCGCCCAGCACACCCAGGCGCTTGAATTCGCCGCGCTGGATGTCGATCTGCTCGGTGGCAAAAGCGCGGCTCTTGGCCTGCATCTCGTCGCGCGCCAGATTGCGGCCAAATTTCTTTTCGATGGCGTTTTCGATCGGCAGGCCATGGCAGTCCCAGCCCGGAATGTAGACCGCATCCAGCCCCTTGAGCTGGCGCGCCTTGACGATCATGTCCTTCAGGATCTTGTTGACGGCGTGCCCCATGTGAATCTGGCCATTGGCGTAAGGGGGGCCGTCGTGCAGCACGAACTTGGGGGCGCCCGAGCGCGCCAGTCGCAGCTTCTGGTAAATGCCTTTTTCTTCCCAGTCCTTGACCCAGCCTGGCTCGCGCTTGGGCAGATCGCCGCGCATCGGAAAAGGGGTGTCGGGCAGGTTCAGGGTACTTCGGTAATCCACTTTTTCAGTCATGACAAATCTCGATTTCGGAAAGGGTGCACGCTGCCATCTTGACGGCAGGGCTTGAGCAAGACGGGACGCGGGGCAAGGTGCGTCGGTCCGGCCCTGTCAAATTCGGGTGGCGAGCCAGGCACGTGCGTCATCACAGTCCTGCCGTATGCCCCGGGTGAGGGCGTCAAGACCGTCGTATTTCAGCTCGTCGTGCAATTTGTGCAGCAGTTCCACGCGGATGATTTTACCGTAGGCTCCCTCGGCGCCGAGCGCCTCTGGCCATTGCAGGCAATGCGTCTCCAGCAGCACGCGCCCGCCATTGACGTCGTTCGGGTCCAGCGAGGGGCGAATCCCCATGTTGGCCACACCGGGCAGCGGCTCGGGCGTCAGGCCATGAACCAGCACCACAAAAATGCCGCTGGCAGCCGGCTTCCAGTGGGCAAAGCGAAGGTTCAGGGTTCGGAAGCCGAGTTCACGTCCCAGCTTTCGGCCATGCACGACGTGTCCTGACACCCGGTAATGGCGACCCAGCAAGCGCGCCACGTCCTCCATGCGCCCCTGTGACAGGGCCTCGCGCACGGCGGAACTGGAGACGCGCAGGCCGTGCACTTCATAGCTGTTCATGCGCGCCACATCAAAGCCCAGCGTGGTGCCGGCGTCATCAAGCAGCGCGTAGTCGCCGGCGCGTTTGGCGCCAAATCGGAAATCGTCGCCCACCAGCACATAGCGCGCGCCCAGTCCGTGCAGCAGCACCTCGTCGATAAAGGCGGGCGGGCTCAGGCCGGCAAGGCGCTGGCCAAAAGGCAGCACCACTGCCTGATCGACGCCACACTGGGCCAGATCCAGCAATTTGTCACGCAAGGTGCCGATGCGTGCGGGTGCCAGATCCGGCTTGTGCAGGAGGGCTGCGAAGTGGTCGCGCGGATGCGGTTCAAACGTCAGGACACAGCTTGGCACGCCGCGTTGCTGGGCTTCGCTCTTAAGCAAGGCCAGCATGGCCTGGTGGCCGCGATGCACGCCGTCAAAGTTGCCTATCGTCAGCGCGCAGGCCGGATTCAGACCGGGATGGTGAAAGCCGCGGAAAACCTTCATTGATTGGATATCTTCTGGATAGCCTGCGGCGCTTTGTGTTGATGCGTCGCAAGCGGGGTTGTCACAAAAACAGGTTATATTGTCTCTTAGCCGAGCGATCGGGCGGCGGGATGCCGCGAAGCTGCCAGTTTGCTTCATCGCTGCCAGGGATTGTTATTGCGGACTTGATCCGCAATCCATGGTGCAGAAGGCACTGGATGCCAGATCTGGTCCGGCATGACAGGCGGGTTCATGGTTGACGACAGAATGTTTTTTTCAGGAGGCTTTTTTTTGAAGGTCTTGAAGCTGTCAGCCCAGGGGCTGCCCCAATCATGGATTTCGCTGGAGCAGGCGGTAATTCATTACGCGGCGCAGGAGGTGCGCTGGGAGATGGGGGCACAGGTGGCCGTTTTTCGTGGTGGCCACAATGCAATGACCGGCAAGCAGTCCATCATCACTGTCAACAGCATCATCGGTACGCGTGGCGTATCCGGCATCAATCCTTTTGCGCTGCGGCCCGGTCTGACGAATCACAAGTTGTTTGCGCGTGACCGCAATATTTGTGCTTACTGCGGCGCGCACTTCGACGAGGAAGTTCTGACACGCGAACACATCATCCCCTTTGCGCAGAACGGGCTGGACAGCTGGATGAACGTGGTGACGGCGTGCCGACCCTGCAACCATCGCAAGAGTCACCGCACGCCGGAACAGGCTGGCATGCCGCTCTTGTACACGCCTTATGTGCCCAGCTTGTGGGAAGACTTCATCCTGCGCAATCGCCGCATTCTGGCCGATCAGATGGAATTTTTGATGGCGCACGTACCGAGGTCGTCACGACTTCTGGTCTGAGCGCTGGCGGTTGAATCGGATGCCGCGGTAGAGTCGGGTGCAACGCTGATAAGGGAGAACATATTTCATGCAAAAGGACAGACATCAGATGGGAACCGCTTGTGGGCACTTCTGCCAAAGGCTGCTGGGCGCTTTGGCCTTGTCGGCATTGGCAGCCTGCGTGGGTGGTGACGGGCAGGTTCAGAGTTCGGGGCAGGCACCTCTCGTGCTCAGCGTGGCACCGCTGACAGCGACTATCGGCGATACCAGCACCTTCACCGTGAGTGGGCTGAACCTGCCTCTGACAACGATACTCTCCATTGCCAATGGCTCCTGTTTGACGCCGACCAATCGCACGGCAAGCGGCTTCACGGTGAGCTGCACGCCGGGTGGTGTGGCTGGCAGCCAGTTGATCACGATCTCGTCAAATACCGCTGCCAACGGTGGCTATTGGCTCGGCACGCAAACCCTGGCGGCAACGGGCAGCGCCTTGACGCCGCTCACGGTAGTCAATTTGCTGGTTGACAGCGGTGTCAATTCCGGCCAGTGCTATGCGGCCGGCAGTGACGTGCTGGTGAGTTGTATCAGTCCCACCGCCATTGCCCTGAACGACAGGCAGGACGGCATGATCGGCCGTGACGTGACGAGTTCCGATGGCGCGGATGGGCAGGCGGGCCTGAGCTATAGCACCGTCATCAGGCAATCGGGTCAGAATCCGGTCGCCCTGGGGCCGTATGTCAAAGCCGATTGCGTGAAGGACAACATCACGGGATTGGTGTGGCAGGGCAAGAGCACCGCGCTGGTGTCACTGCCGGGCGACGCCAGGAATCTGGAGGCCAAGGTGCTGGAGGCCGCCACCAATGCGGCAGCTTTGTGTGGTTTTTCCGACTGGCGGCTGCCGTCGCGCACTGAGTTGCAGAGTCTGGTGAATTACGGTTCACTCGATTTGTATTTTTCCATCGATACCCTCTGGTTTGTGGACGCCAGGATTGGCGCCTATTATTCGGCGACCAGGTACGCACCGAATTTGAAAAATGTCTGGCTGGTGGATTTCACCCGTGGCAGTGTCGCACCCGACAGCAACGCCAGCAGCGGTGTTTATGCACGCCTTGTGCGCTGACAATGCGCAAGCGGGGTCCCATGCACTGGCGGCGAGGTATTTGAAGGAGATTTCCATGAGAAGAGTTGCAAAGCTGCACCCCACTGCACCATGGTGGGTCCTGGTGCTGGTGGCCGGTCTGACTTGGGTCGGTCAGGTGCAGGCGCAGGCGCGTTACACCTATTCAACCAGCGGTGCCGAAGTGACCGATGTTCAGGCCGGACTGGTCTGGCGCCGTTGCAGCGAGGGGCAAGTCTGGAGCGCGGGTATCTGCGGTGGAACGCCGACTACCTTTACCCACGAACAGGCGCTCGCCTATGCCAGGACACAGACCGCCTGGCGCATACCCAATGTCAAGGAACTGTCCAGTCTGGTGGACACCAGCCGCTTCGATCCGGCCATCGACGGCAACGCGTTTCCACTCACGCCCGGTGTTCTCTACTGGTCATCCAGCCCCGACGTACGCCTTCCATCACTGGCCTGGGCGGTCGATTTCGGACTGGGTGGCGTGGTCAGCACCAATCGCTACAGCCCCACAGTGCTGCTTCGTTTGGTGCGCTGAGCAGGATCAGTCTCAGGCAAAGACGCCAGCCGTGTCCTGCATCCGGCTGGCTACTTCGCCGAGCTGGTGCATCGAGTCACCGAAAGTCATTTCCATCTGCGTCAATTTCTTGAAGTAGTGGCTGACGATATATTCGTCAGTCACGCCGATGCCGCCGTGCACCTGCACGGCCTGCTGGCCGACAAAGCGCATCGAAGTCCCAAGCTGGTATTTGGCGCGTGCCATGGCGGCCCGACGCTCCGCTGTTGGCGCGTTCAGTTTCAGGGCTGCGTAATAGCTCATCGAGCGCCCAAGTTCCAACTGCATCTTCATGTCGGCCATGCGATGGCGTAGCGCCTGGAAGCTGCTGATGAAGACGCCGAACTGCTTGCGCGTGTTGAGGTATTCGGCGGTGATCGCCATCGTCTTGTCCATTACACCCACAGCTTCGGCGCAGGTGGCCGCGATGCCAATGTCCACGGCATGCTCGAGCGCGGTCAGACCGGCTGGTGTGATCAGCGCGGCGTCGGCATTTTTCAGACTCAACTCGGCGGCGCGGCTGCCATCCTGCGTACCATAACCACGGGTGCTGACGCCGCTGGCTGAGCGGGGCACGAGAAAAAGGGCGATCTTGCCGTCCACGCTGGCTGGAACGATAAAGGCATCGGCCTGGTCGCCTGCTGGCACCACACTCTTGCCGCCTGACAGTTCCCAGCCCGTTGCAGTCTGGCTGGCGCGGGTTTCGCAGATATCAAGCCGGTAGCGGGCTGCACGCTCCTGGTAAGCCAGCACAATCAGGGCGTCGCCGCCGGAAATCCTGGGTAGCCATTGCGCCTTCACCGCCTCTGGCGCGTAGCCCGCCAGCAGCGCGCCGGCAATCAGACTTTGCTTGAGAGGTTCCAGCACCATGCCGCGGCCCAACTCCTCCATCACGACCATGCCCTCGACCGGTCCCATACCCATGCCGCCATGCTCCTCCGGAACGTACAGACCCGACAGGCCCAGTTCAGCCATCTCGGTGTAGGCGGCGCGGGCAAAACCGCCTGCCTTGACCGCGGTGCGGTAGCGCTCAAAGCTGTAGCCCTTGTCAACCCATTTGCGTACCGCGTCGCGCAGTTGTTCCTGATCGTCTGTGAAATCAAAGTCCATTTTGTTCTCCTGGTTTGGTGTCGTCCCGGCTTGGCACTATGTCATCCCGGACTTTGGGTTTTGTCATCCCGGACTTGATCCGGGATCCAGCGCCACGCAGACACTGGATTGCGGATCAAGTCCGCAATGACAAGTTGTTCGCCGCAATGACAAGTTGTTTTCGATGCCAAAGTGTTTGCCAAGTTAAAGTGTTTGCGTCAACCAAGAACGGTCTGTGCCACGATGGTGCGCTGCACCTCGTTGCTACCGCCGTAAATGGTGGTCTTGCGCATGTTGAAGTAGGTGGAGGCCAGCGGCGCGCAGTAGGCTGCGCCAACCGCGTCGCCCTGCCAACCGGCCTCCATCGCTTCGTGAATCAGGGGCAGGGCGTAGGGGCCGGCTGCCAGCATCATCAGTTCGCTGTAGCGCTGCTGGATTTCGCTGCCGCGAATCTTCAGCAGGCCGGCAATGTCGAGCGTCTGCTTGCCCGATTTTTCAGCCGCCAGTACGCGCAGCACCAGCATTTCGAGCGCTACCACGTCCACTTCGAGCTTGGCAATTTCGTCGCGAAAGCGGGTGTCGGTGTAAACCCCTTCGGCCTTCGCGATGCGCTTGAGGCGCTCAAGTTCGCGCTTGGCCCGGTTCACATCGGCAATGTTGGTGCGCTCGTGACTCAGCAGGTGTTTGGCGTAGGTCCAACCCTTGTTCTCTTCACCGATCAGATTCTCTACCGGGACTTCAACGTTATCAAAAAAGACTTCATTGACTTCCGCCTCGCCGTCGAGCAGCACGGTGGGGCGCACGGTGACGCCGGGCGACTTCATGTCGATCAGCAGGAAACTGATGCCGGTCTGCGGCTTGCCTTCGTTGCTGGTGCGTACCAGACAGAAAATCCATTCGCCGTACTGGCCCAGCGTGGTCCAGGCCTTCTGGCCATTGACGATGTACTTATTTCCCTGACGTTCTGCCCTGGTCTTGACGGAAGCGAGGTCGGAGCCGGATCCTGGTTCGCTGTAGCCCTGACTCCACCAGACCTCACCGCTGGCGATACCGGGCAGAAAACGCTGTTGCTGCTCGGCGTTGCCAAAGGTCATGATCACTGGCGCCACCATCACCGGGCCGAACGGGATCACGCGCGGGGCGCCAGCCAGAGCGCACTCTTCTTCAAACAGATGTTTTTCAACGGCGGTCCAGCCCGGGCCACCAAAAGACTTGGGCCAGGCGTGTCCCAGCCAGCCCTTCTTGCCAAGAATCTTGCCCCAGCGCTGCATGTCGTCACGGCTCAGGCGCAGGGCGTTATGCACCTTGTGTGAAATATCCTGCGGCAGGTTCTCACGCACCCAGGCGCGAATGTCGGCGCGGAATTTCTGCTCTTCAGGGGTAAATGCCAAATCCATGTCGGGGCCTCCAAATATTTGGTGTTTTTAGCACGGTCGTTCGATTATGGCTGTCCAGGTGGTGACACGCCCAGTTCCTGACAAAGTTTTTGCACGGTCTCACGCAGTTGTGCCACTTCTGCTTCGAGCTTTTCAATGCGCTCGGCGTTGTTGCCGCCACCCGTGCCAGTGGAAACGGCCTGACCCGGATCGACCGGGCCGCAAAGCAGGTGTGCCCAGCGCTGCTCGCGCGCACCGGGAGCGCGCGCCAGTTTGATCACCAGCGGGCCACCTTTCTCGGCAGAGCGGTCCTGCAACTCCTCCAGAAAACCCTCGACCGAGGAGATGTCGGCAAACTTGTACCAGCGCTCGGTGTTCAGGCGCAACTCGGCTGCGGTTTGCGGGCCGCGCAACATCAACACGCCCAGCAGCACGGCCGACTGCTCGAAGACGCCAACGCCGCGCTGGAAGTTGTGCTCGTAACGCGCACTGCGCCCACCGCTGACCGAGCGCACCAGGCTGGCGCTGATCAGCGTGTCGAGCGCACTGGCAACCTGCGCCTCGTCGAGTTCCATCAGCGGCTCGCGGCTGCTCTTCTGGTTGCAGCCCAGTAGCAGGGAGTTGAGCGTCAACGGATAACTGTCGGGCACGGTGCGGGCTTTTTCCATCAGGGTGCCCACTACGCGGGCTTCAATGGGGGTCAGGGTCATAATTCGGTCCGGTATGAAAAACATCGTTATTTTGATCTCTGGCACGGGTTCCAACATGGCGGCCATCGTGAAGACCGCCCAGCGCGACGCCTGGCAGCAGAAATTTGGCGCCCGCGTCGCTGCTGTCATCAGCAACCGCGCCGACGCCAAGGGCCTGGTTTTTGCGGCAGAGCAGGGCATCGCAACGGCCGTTCTGGATCACAAGGGGTTTGCCTCACGCGAAGCCTTCGACACCGCTCTGGCCGAACGGATGGATCGTTACGAGCAACCCGGTCAGCCGCTGCTGCTGGTGCTGGCCGGCTTTATGCGCATTCTCACGCCCGAATTTGTCAGTCGCTATGAGGGCCGCCTGCTCAATATTCACCCCTCGCTGCTGCCGGCTTTTCCAGGCCTGCACACCCACCAGCGCGCGCTCGATGCTGGCTGCAAGGTGGCCGGTGCGACGGTGCACCAGGTGACGGCCGAACTCGATCACGGTGCGATTCTGGCGCAAGCGGTCGTGCCAGTGTTGCAGGACGACACAGCCGATACGCTAGCGGCGCGGGTGCTGACCCAGGAACACCTCATCTACCCGCAGGCCATTGCAGACTTGTTGCGGCATTCTTGAGGACTGCTGCGGGCCGATGGCGCGGCAGTGGGCTACTCAGCGCTGGTGAGGCGCTCAGCGCAGCGGCATCAAGGAGGAGCCCAAAGGGCGGGGGACAGCCGCGGAGCTGAGTGCCTCACCAGCCTGCGGCGTGTTGCCCGTCGTGGGACAATCCTCGCCTATGCATCCCAAAGCCCTGCTTGACGCCTGTTCTGAACTGGTGCGGCTGACACTCAAATTTGACCACCCGACCGACGCCATCGTGTCACGCTTTTTCCGTGACAACCGGGGTCTGGGTCCGCGCGAGCGCGCCACGCTGTCCGGCACGGTGTACAACGTGCTGCGCAAAAAATTGCTGTTCGATCATTGCGCGCCGTCGGGTAGCGGACCCAAGGAGAGGCGGCTCGCGATTCTTGGTTTTTACGGCCCGGGCGACTTCCTGCGCAGCGCCTTGACCGATCAGGAAAAGAACTGGCTGGATCAGTGCGAGAAGATCAATGTGGCAGACCTGATGGAGCGCCATCGCCACAACCTGCCCGAGTGGCTGGTGCAGCCGCTCAAAGACCAGTTGGGCGCGGATTTCTGGCCACTGGCAGAGAGCCTGAACCAGAGTGCTGGCCTTGGCTTGCGGGTCAACGCCCTGAACGCCAAGCGCGCCGAAGTGCAAAAGGAATTAGCTCAAGCCGGCATCAAGGCGGTACCGACACTTTATTCACCGATGGGGCTGCGCATCGCTGGCAAGCCGACCCTGAATAAGATGGACGCCTTTGTGCGCGGTGCATTTGAAGTGCAGGATGAAGGCTCGCAACTGCTGGCCATGCTGCTCGACGCCAAGCGTGGCGAGATGGTCGTGGATTTCTGCGCTGGGGCTGGCGGCAAGACGCTGGCCATCGGCGCTGCCATGCGCAACACCGGACGCCTTTACGCTTTTGATACCTCGGCGCACCGGCTCGTCGCATTGAAGCCACGCCTGGCACGCAGTGGCCTGTCTAATGTGCATCCGGCGGCGATTGCGCATGAGCGCGACGAGCGCATCAAGCGCCTGGCGGGCAAGATTGACCGGGTGCTGGTCGATGCACCCTGCTCCGGGCTGGGCACGCTGCGGCGCAACCCGGATCTGAAGTGGCGGCAAACGCTGGCACAGGTGGAGCAGATGGCCGTGACACAAGCCGCCATTTTGCAAAGCGCAGCGCGCCTGCTCAAGCCCGGTGGCCGTCTGGTGTACGCCACCTGCAGCCTGCTGGTGCAGGAAAACGAAGCCGTGGCGCAAGCCTTTACCGAGGCCAACAAGGACTTCACGCCACTGGACGCAGCCGAGGTCCTGACCGGTCTGAAGGTAGAAGCCGCTGCCGCGCTGTGCAGCGGCGGTGAGAACGGCCAGCGTTATCTGCGCCTGTGGCCGCATCGCCATCAAACCGATGGTTTTTTTGCTGCCGTCTGGCAGCGCGTGTAAATTCTGCTTTTGAGGGCGTTCGAACCTATGCTGTTACTTGATGGACCTGTCGCTGGTGCGGTGATCGACTGGCTGGTGCACGGAATTCTGGATTTTTCCTTGTGGCAAATCGTCTTGTTTGCCCTGGCCATGACGCACCTCAGCATGATCAGCGTGACGGTGTTCCTGCACCGGCATCAGGCGCATCGCGCGCTGGATCTGCATCCGATTGCCTCGCATTTCTTCCGCTTCTGGCTCTGGCTGACCACCGGCCAGGTGACCAAAGAGTGGACCGCGATTCACCGCAAGCACCACGCGAAATGCGAGCAGCCACAGGACCCGCACAGCCCGCATATTTATGGCATCAAGACGGTGCTGCTGCAGGGCTACGAGTTGTACCGGGCCGAGGCGGTGAAGAAAGAAACGCTGGAGCGCTTCGGTCATGGCACGCCGGACGATTGGATCGAGCGCCATCTGTACACGCGGTTCTCGTGGCACGGTGTGGTGTTGATGCTGGCCATTGATCTGGCGCTGTTCGGCGTTGCCGGTTTGTCGGTGTGGGCATTGCAGATGGCTTGGACCCCCATCATGGCAGCAGGCATCATCAACGGCGCGGCGCATTACTGGGGTTATCGCAACTTCGAGACACCCGACGCCAGTACCAATATTTCGCCCTGGGGCATTCTCATCGCCGGCGAGGAACTGCATAACAACCACCACACCTATCCGACCTCGGCCAAGCTGTCAGTCAAGACCTATGAGTTTGACATCGGCTGGTTCTACATCAGCGTGCTGCAAAGGCTCGGTCTTGCCAGCGTCAAGAAGACGCCACCCAGACTGGCTTTTGGCCATGTGCGACCGGTGGCTGACGAGAAAACACTCGAAGCGCTTATTTCCAACCGCTACGAGATCATGGCGGCCTACGCCAAGGACATGCGGCGCGCCTTGCGGGGCGAGCTTGTTGCCCTGCAGGCGCGCAGCGCCGACGCCAGCGTGATCGGCGCGGCCAGGCGCTGGTTGCACCGTGACGCCGAGAAAGTGCCGGCTGCAGCCTTGGCGCAGTTGGCACTGGCCCGCGCGGCCTCACCCGTGCTGGACAAGATGGTGCTGATGCGCGAAGAACTGCGGCAACTCTGGCTCAACCGCTTGCAAAGTCGCGAGCAACTGGCGGCCGAACTGCAAGCCTGGTGTCATCGTGCCGAGGCCAGCGGCATTGCGGCCTTGCAGGAGTTCTCGATGAAGTTGCGCTCGGCACGAGCCTGAGCCGGAAAAGCCCTTGCTTTTGCTACGGGTAACTGCCCTCCGTTGGGTAGCACGGTGATCTATATAATCCGCCATCCCAATCAACCCCCAACGCTTCCGGTTGCCTTCCTCAATGAACAAAATACGACTCTCGATTTCGATTTTTGTCCTCATCTGTACAACGGTTTTGTCAGCGAATGCCCAGGACGTAAAGGGTGATGCCAAAGCGGGTGAGAAAAAGATCGCGCTGTGCCTTGGCTGTCACGGCATCAATGGCTATCAGGCCAGTTTTCCGGAGATCTACAAGGTACCCAAGATTTCAGGGCAGGGTGCCAAGTACATTGTGTCTGCCCTCACGGCGTACAAGAAGGGGGATAGAAAACATCCCACCATGGGTGGCATTGCCCTTGGTCTGAGCGACCAGGACATCGCCGATCTGGCAACGTATTACGAAGTGCTGGGCAATGCTGGCAGTGTGCCGCTACCGGGTAAGGCCGCCGCCGGCAATGCCATTGCCGCTGAGTTGGTCAAAAAGGGCGCTTGCGTGTCCTGTCATGGTGAAAACTTCAGCAAGCCGATTGATCCCAGCTTTCCCAAGATTGCAGGTCAGCACCCCGACTATCTTTTTGTAGCGCTTAAGTCCTATAAGTCACAAGGCAATTCGACCTGGGGTCGCAACCATCCGGTCATGGGCGGTGTGGCCAAACAGTTTTCCAATGCCGAAATGAAGGAACTGGCCAACTACATTGGCAGTTTGCCGGGCGAATTGCAGACGGTTCAACCCAGCCGTTTTCGCTGATCAGGTCATCTGAGCTCAGTCGCGTGTAGCGTGCCGCTGCACGCAGGCGATGTACGCATCGCCATCGGGCGGCCGGCCCGCGCGCTGGCTCTCCCACAACATTTTTCCCAAACATTCCATGGCCTCATGGTGCGCCAGATGCAGCGAGTTGCGGCGATGCGTCAGTAACTCCACCGCTTGACGGATACCTCTTGGCTGGTCGATGCTGCACTGCTCGCTGATCGACAGGTGCATGGACAGGTGCAGAAACGGATTGGTCTTGCCTTCCTCGGCTTGCAGCATGGAAGCCAGTGCGGCGTCAAGATCGGCCAGATCGCCATGATATTCAGGGTGCTCGGCAATCCACAGGCTGGCGATGGTTTCCAGCGCTTCGAGAGGCTGGCCAGCCTGCGATTTGGCATAGACCTCGCAGAAGTAGCGGCGGACGTCGGCTTGGGAGGGTGAAAACATAGTGGGCGTATTGTCGCGCGCTGTCGCGGACTTATCAGCCTGGCCGACCTGCTTGCGGCGAAAATGGGGTTTTTCATTCAGGACGAACGCCATGCCTCAAGCCTTCATCTGCGACGCTATCCGTACCCCTTTTGGCCGCTACGGCGGCGCGCTGGCTAGCGTGCGCACCGACGATCTGGCCGCACTCCCGCTCAAAGCCCTGATGGCACGCAACCCGAATGTAGATTGGCAAGCCGTGACCGACGTGCTTTTTGGCTGCGCCAATCAGGCGGGTGAAGACAACCGCAACGTGGCCCACATGGCTTCCCTGCTGGCGGGCTTGCCGCTGGACGTGCCTGGCGCCACCATCAACCGGCTGTGTGGCTCGGGGCTGGACGCGCTGGGTACGGCAGCGCGCGCCATCCGCGCCGGTGAAGCCGGCCTGATGATTGCTGGCGGCGTGGAAAGCATGAGCCGGGCCCCCTTTGTCATGCCCAAGATGGACAGCGCTTTTGGCCGCAACAACGCGGTTTACGACACCACCATCGGCTGGCGCTTTGTCAACAAGCTGATGAAAGAAAAGTACGGTACCGACGCCATGCCGGAGACGGCAGAGAACGTGGCCGTTGAACACAAGATCAGCCGCGAAGCGCAGGACAAAATGGCACTGGCCAGCCAGATGAAAGCCGTGGCAGCGCAAAAGGCCGGGCACCTGGCGCGTGAAATCACGCCGGTCAGTCTGCCGCAGAAAAAGGGTGATCCGATCGTGGTTGACAAGGACGAGCACCCGCGCGAAACCAGTCTGGAGGCGCTGGCCAAACTCAAGCCCATCGTGCGCCCTGAGGGTACGGTGACTGCCGGCAATGCCAGCGGCGTGAACGACGGTGCCTGCGCCTTGCTGCTGGCCGATGAAGCGACGGCGGCGAAGAACGGCTTGACGCCCCGGGCGCGCGTGCTCGGCATGGCCACCGCCGGCGTCGCGCCACGTGTCATGGGCATAGGCCCGGCACCGGCGACGCAAAAAGTATTGGCGCTGACCGGGCTGACGCTGGCGCAACTCGATGTGATTGAACTGAACGAAGCCTTTGCCGCGCAAGGACTGGCCGTGCTACGACTGCTGGGCTTGCAGGACGATGACGAGCGTGTGAACCGCTGGGGCGGTGCGATTGCGCTCGGTCATCCGCTGGGCGCTTCGGGCGCGCGCCTCGCCACGACAGCGGTCAATCAGCTGCATCAGGGCGGCGGTCGCTACGCCCTGTGCACCATGTGCATTGGCGTCGGGCAGGGTATCGCCGTGATTCTGGAACGGGTCTGATTGAGCGGATGACGCGGCGCATGAATCCGCTGCTGTTTTATCGCCTCGTCTATCTGGGCATGTTCGTCACGGCCATCAAGTTGCTGTGGGATGCCTTTGTATAGCGCCTGCTGAAGCTTGCTTTGTCACCGATCTGACAAGGGCATCGGCTCCTCGTTGCTACAGTGGCGTCATGAAAACACTTCAAACCCTTTCCGATCTGGCGGCTCTGGTGGGCCAGGAGGTCGTCGTCAGCGACTGGATCACCATCACGCAGGAGCAGGTCAACCAGTTTGCGCAGGCCACCGGCGACCACCAATGGATTCATGTGGATGTTGAAAAGGCCAAGGCCGGGCCTTTTGGTGGACCGATTGCGCATGGCTATCTGACGCTGTCCCTGCTGCCGCAGTTCTTTATTTCTTCGCTCAAGGTCGAAGAGACCCGCATGGGTGTCAATTACGGCCTGAACAAGGTGCGCTTTCCGGCGCCGGTGCCGGTGGGCAGCCGCTTGCGCGCTCACATGAAGTTGCTCAAGTGCGAGTCGATTGAGAAGGGTGGTTTCCAGATGACCTGGGAAGTCACCGTCGAGCGCGAGGGCGGGTCCAAGCCGGTCTGCGTCGCCGAATCGATGGCGCGTTATTACCCTTAGCCGCAGCGCAGGGCCGCCCCAAGCAAGGCGCGCCCCCTCGGGGGGCAGCGAGCCACGCGAAGCGGGGGAGCGTGGGGGCACTAACTCAGTCGTGCGGCAAAGGCTTCGGGTTTGAAGCCAACGGTGACGCCGCCATCGGCCCATACCACTACCGGGCGCTTGATGATGCTGGCTTGCGTCAGCACCAGCGCCCGCGCGCTGGCGGTGTCCACCACGGCGCCCTGCGCGGCGGCGTCGAGCTTGCGCCACATGGTGCCTTTGCGATTCACCAGCGTTTCCCAGCCAACGGCTCGCAGCCAGGCATCGAGTTGTGCCGGCGGCACGCCCTGTTTCTTGAAATCGTGAAACTGGTAGGGCACGCCGCGCTCGGTGAGCCAGGCGCGGGCCTTTTTGACGGTGTCGCAGTTGGGGATGCCGTAGAGCGTGATCATGAGAAGTCCTTGCTGTGTCTAGTTTTTCGCGCGGGGGCAATTTGCGCCTGGATCGGCCACCGGCAAAAACCGAATGCGCCGACCGGCTATTTCGAGATCTTTGAGGGCAGGTGGCACCAGACTGAACTCGCCCGCCCGGAGCTTGTCGCGAAACACGGCGCACTTGGAAAAATCGTGGGGCAACACGGCAGCCAAACGCCAGCGGGCGTCCGGGCCTTGCGCAAACAGCGCAGCCTGTCCACCGTCGCGGTCTTGCCCCACAACCAGCAAGGAGCTTTTTGGCTCGATATCAGACTCGATGGCGTAAACATCGCAAACCGTAGCCCGGTTCCTGAAACAGTTCGGCAGGCGCCACGGGTTGGCTTCCTTGCGCCAGTCCTGTGTCAGAAAGGAATCGGGGACTTGCTTGTCACTGGGCCAGAATTTCAGATTGGTGCGCAGGTCGGCAAACGTCGGACGCACGTCGGACCGCTCGCGTGGGCTCGTCTTCTCCAGCGACTGTGCGGCCTTGATCTGCAGCAGTGCAGCATCCCGCCCTTGCGTCGTGGTCTTGAGTTGCTCCAGTGCCGCGCTGCCGTAGCGTTTGCCTTCGAATCTGAGGTAGTCAAAGTCAAAGTTGTCAGCCCTTTGCTGGCCATTTTCCAGTCGTGCCATTTGATCGGCGACCGATGTTCTGGCCGGGTCCAGCACGGGTGAGAACAAAGCCAGCAGCACCGCCAGGATGATGAAGGCGGTGGCGATATTGACGCTTGCAATCGGCGCCAGCCAGCCCGAGCGTCGGCTCGCCGCCCAAGCGTACCCGAGTGCGTAGCAGCCTGCCACGGCGAGGCAGCAGGCAGCGATGATGCGGTCGGTGGTCCAGCCGTATTCGCCGACGCGCAAACCGAGTGCGTAAGTGGCGATGGCAACCAGGGGTAATAACAAGCCGCAAGCGAGCCTGGCGCTGACGCGCAACACGCGCGCTACCTGGTCTGCAATCGCGCCGTTCTGAAACGCGGTGTTGATCAGGATAACCAGAACTGCTGCCGCCGACAGGAGGAGTGCGCTTGCGTGGCGAGTTGCCCACAGGTGCTCCATGCCGGTGAAGGGCATGCTGGCCAGGAATGCGCCGATGATGAGCACCGCCAGCGGCAGGATCCATGACAACAGAACCAGCAGCAGGTTGCGAATTCCCTGCACGATGGCGGGCCGTACATCGGTCAGGTGCAGTGCGCAGGCAAACGCAAAAGCCGTGACGGGAATGGCAAACCAGGGTTCCTTCAGCAAGTCCATGAAGAAACTCAATTCAATGAGTTTGAACATGGCGGCGCCCAAGCCCAGGACCGCCCAGAAAGCCCCGACAAACAGGACGGAGAACTGGATCTGAATCAGCAGCTTCCAGGCACTATCGAAGTAGCTGGGATAGCTGGCGATCGTTCGCCGCTCGGTGGCCGATGCAAGCACCAGGCTGTGCGCAATGTAAAACCCGCCCGCGCCAAACAGCCAAAGCAGAGGCGACGGGTACGCCGCCTTGGGCAGGGCGCCGCCATAGTCCGAACTTGCCGGTGCACCGATGTTGCGCCAAACATCATGGAAGGCCAGACCGGCGGCTATCACCGTGGCTAGCAGCATCCATCGCCACAGACTCTTGCCAGGCAGATGACCCAGCGCCGACATCAGCAGCACGGGGACAAAGATGAAGACCAACAGCAAGGGCGCAAACAGCAGCGGATCGGTGCCCGGCCAGGTCAGGTCTTTTGCTGCGCGGTACAAGAAGTACAGCATGCCGCCTTGCAGCAGTCCAATCCCCAACCTGATCCGCGCAATCTGCGAGCCTGCTGGTGACGGGGGAAGCGCATTTTCGGCTTGGAGGGTCGATTCAGGCATGAAATCTCCTCAGTCGGGTTTGAATCCATTTTGCCGCCATGCTTCAAACACCGCAACAGCGACCGCGTTCGAAAGGTTGAGGCTGCGCTGGCCTGAGCGCATCGGCAACTTCAGGCACTGCGAGGTGCTGAAGCATTGGCGTACGGCCTCGCTCAGACCCCGCGTCTCTGCGCCAAAAACCAGCCAGTCACCACCTGTGAACTGCACGTCGTGCACCAGTCGACTGGCGCGGGTGGTCAAGGCGAACATGCGCTCAGGTGACGGATGTTCTGCGTCCAGGAAAGCCTGCCAGCTGGCATGGCGCTTGAGTTCGGCGTACTCGTGGTAGTCCAGGCCAGCCCGGCGCATGTGCTTGTCGTCCATCGAAAAACCGAGCGGCTCGACCAGATGCAGCGTGCAACCCGTATTGGCCGCCAGCCGGATGATGTTGCCGGTGTTGGGCGGGATTTCAGGCTCGACCAGGACGATGTGGAACATGGCCAATGTTATTCGGTTCTCGCTATTACCAGCCCCGTGATGTGGGCGGCGCCGGCGGCGCGCAGCACCCGGGCCGCGCCAAACAGCGAGGCACCGCTGGTCATGACATCGTCCACCAGCACGAGTCGTGCCCCCTGGACTTGTTTGTGCAGCAATGGATCGATCGCAAAGACCTCGTTCAGACTGTTCAACCGCTCGCTGCGGCGCAGCGTACTCTGAGGCGCCGTGTCCTTGATGCGCAGCAGCAGACGATGCTCGGTCTTCTCCGGTGCCAGTTGGCGCGCCAGCAAAAGCGCCTGGTTGAAGCCGCGCGTCTGCAGCCGCGCATGCGACAGCGGCATCGGCAGCACCAAGTCGGCTGCTTCGAGCGCCGGCTCGACCCAGGGCGCGCTGCGCAGCAGCAGCGCCAGCGCGCTGGCGCGCCCCGGATGCTCGTGAAACTTGTAGCCAACAATCAGGTCCGACCAGGGGTACTCGTAGGAGACGGCGGCCAGACAATGGTCCAGCGGCGGTGGATGGCGGATGCACTCGCCGCACTGCGCCACCCCCGCTGGCAGTGCCAGAGCGCAGCTCCGGCAACGCGGCTTGGGTTGGGCAAAGCGGTTGACGCAGGCTTCGCAAATGGGCTGACTCGGCCAGGCATGGCAGACCAGGCACTGACTGGGCAGTGCATCAAGCAGCCTTTGGATGGTTCGCCGCAACATGGAGTCAATATACTCTGGCCACCTCCCGTTTTGCCACAACATGCCCGCCTTGCCTGTACCCACAATCGATCCTGCCGCTGTGCAGCGCTGGCAGCGCCTGCCCGCCAGCGCTTCGCCGTGGCTGCACGAGGAAGTGGCCCGACGCATGCAGCAAAGGCTGGACTGGATCAAGCTGCAGCCGCAGAGCTGGGCGCATTGGGAGCCGGTGCGGGGCGGCTTGCAGGCCCATGCCGCGTTGGCGCAGCGCTATCCGGATGCCCTGAGTTTTGTGACCGAGTTTCAGGCAGACCGGGTCCGCTTTGCCACCAGCGCGATCAGCAAACCCTGGTGGCATCCCTCGCGCTGGCGCGCCGCAAAGACACAGTTTCAGGAGCCCACCGAGGGTGCCGTGCAAATGCTGTGGTCGAACATGGCCTTGCACATGACCAGCGACCCGCAGGCCTTGATGGCACAGTGGCATAGCGCGCTGGCGGTCGATGGCTTTCTGATGTTCTCCTGCCTGGGTCCTGACACCTTGCAGGAGGTGCGCACGCTTTACCACGCCCTGGGTTGGCCACCGCCGGCCCACGAATTTACTGACATGCACGACTGGGGCGACATGTTGCTGGCGGCAGGCTTTGACCAGCCGGTGATGGATATGGAGCGCGTCACGCTGACTTATCAGACGCCGCAGCGCCTGCTGGCGGAACTGCGTGGACTGGGTCGCAATCTGCATCCGCAGCGTTTTCCTGCATTGCGCGGGCGCCGTTGGCACGCGCAGTTGCAGCAGGCTCTTGCGGGTGCACCTCTGCAACTGACTTTTGAGCTGGTTTACGGTCATGCCTTCAAGCCTGCGCCGCGCCATACTGTTCGGGCTGAAACAGTGCTTTCCCTGGAGCAAATGCGCGAAACCTTGAACCAACGCAAGAACTATTCTGATAAACCTTGAGAAAGGGACTTGACAACACGGCAGATCCTAAAACCCATCCTGAACTACAATCGCGCGTCGTTTCGAATGGAGCCAGCTTGCAGGGAATGGTGCTTGAACGCGCTGCCCAGTCAAATTCGGCTGATCTGAGGCAATTAAAAAGAGAGCACGATGAAGCGCATTTTCGATAGATTGACCGGCACGCTGCTGGCGGCAAGTGCATGGATGGGCAGTGCGGCATTCAGCGTGGCGCATGCAGTCAATGACCTGCCCGGTGGACCGGCCGTGAACCAGCTGAACTTGCAGATCCCGGTCACCAGGATCGCCGAGGACCAGGTCTGGCTTCACTGGCTCATGCTGATTCTTTGCACGGTGATCTTTGTTGCCGTGTTCAGCGTGATGTTCTATTCAATCTGGAAGCACCGCAAGTCAGTGGGGCACAAGGCGGCCAATTTTCATGAGTCGGTGACGGTGGAAATCATCTGGACCGCCGTGCCGTTCATCATTGTGATTTTGATGGCACTGCCAGCCACCAAAGTGGTGATTGCAATGAAGGACACCACCAATGCCGACCTCACGATCAAGGTGACGGGCATGCAGTGGAAATGGGGCTACGATTACCTCAAGGGCGAAGGCGAAGGCATCGGCTTTCTTTCGGCGCTGGACCTCACGCAGCGCCAGATGTCGAACAATGGCGGACCGAAGGCGGGCGAGGTCGTTGACGATTACCTGCTGAAGGTCGATCACCCGCTGGTGGTTCCTGTCAACCGCAAAGTCCGTATCATCACCACCGCCAATGACGTCATCCATGCGTGGTTCGTGCCGGCCCTGGGCATTCAGCAGGCGGCGATTCCGGGCTTTGTGCGCGATACCTGGTTTCTTGCTGAAAAGATTGGCGATTACCACGGTCAATGTGCGCAGCTTTGCGGCAAAGAGCACGCCTATATGCCGATTCATGTCAAGGTTGTGTCGAGCGCAGACTATACCCAGTGGGTAGCGGGTGAGAAGAAGAGAATGGCTGCTCTGGCAGACGACCCGACCAAGGTTTGGAGCGCAGAAGACCTGATCAAGCGCGGTGAAAAAGTCTATGCCACCAACTGTGTTGCCTGCCATCAGGCGCACGGTAAGGGCGCGGGGCCGATCAAACCGCTCGACGGCTCCGCCGTGGTACTGGACGCCGACAAGGGCGTACAGATTGCGGTGCTGCTGGCGGGGCGGGTGAACCTTGGCATGCCCACATGGAAGCAACTCAGCGATACCGACATCGCGGCGGTTGTTACCTACACCAAGAACAACTGGTCCAACAAGACGGGTCAGCTCGTTCAGCCGGCTGACGTTGCTGCGGCGCGCCATTGAGCGTTTGTCACCCGAACACAAGAATGAAGAAGGAAATCAGATGAGTGCCGCTTTAGACCATCCAGCCCATCCGGACCACGGCGATCACCACGGCCACACACCCACGGGATGGCGTCGCTGGGTATACGCGACCAATCACAAAGACATAGGCACCATGTACCTGCTGTTCAGTCTCACCATGCTGATGCTCGGTGGCGTACTGGCCTTGATCATTCGTGCCGAACTGTTCCAGCCGGGCCTGCAATTTGTCAATCCGGAGTTCTTTAACCAGCTCACCACCATGCATGGATTGATCATGGTGTTCGGCGCCATCATGCCGGCCTTTGTAGGTTTTGGAAACTGGATGATCCCGCTGCAGATCGGCGCCTCCGACATGGCGTTCGCACGCATGAACAATTTCAGTTTCTGGCTGCTGATTCCGTCTGGCGTGCTGCTGGCGAGTTCCTTCTTCATGCCGGGTGGCGCTCCTGCTACCGGCTGGACGCTGTACGCGCCGCTGTCGCTTCAGATGGGTCCCAGCATGGACAGCAGTATCTTTGCGATTCACATCCTGGGCGCCTCCAGCATCATGGGGTCGATCAACATCATCGTCACCATTCTGAACATGCGTGCGCCTGGCATGACCTTGATGAAAATGCCGATGTTCTGCTGGACCTGGCTGATTACCGCTTACCTGCTGATTGCCGTGATGCCTGTGCTCGCCGGCGCCGTCACCATGACACTGACAGACCGCCACTTCGGCACCAGCTTCTTCAACCCGGCGGGCGGTGGTGACCCCGTGATGTTCCAGCACATTTTCTGGTTCTTCGGACACCCCGAGGTCTACATCATGATCTTGCCGGCTTTCGGCATCATCAGTCAGATCGTGCCTGCTTTTGCCCGCAAAAAGCTATTTGGTTATACCTCGATGGTGTACGCGACGTCCAGCATCGCCGTCCTTTCGTTCATCGTCTGGGCGCACCACATGTTCACGTCCGGCATGCCGGTGGCCGGACAACTGTTCTTCATGTACTCCACGATGCTGATTGCGGTACCGACCGCTGTCAAGATTTTTAACTGGGTCGCCACCATGTGGCGGGGTTCCATGACGTTTGAGACGCCGATGCTGTTCGCGGTCGGGTTCATTTTTGTGTTCACACTGGGCGGCTTTACCGGATTGATTCTGGCGATGGCGCCGATTGATATCCAGATTCACGACACCTACTACGTGGTGGCGCATTTTCACTATGTGTTGGTGGCCGGATCACTGTATGCGCTGTTTGCCGGCTATTACTACTGGAGCCCGAAGTGGACCGGCGTGATGTACAAGGAGTCGCGCGGCAAGATTCATTTCTGGTGGTCACTGATTTCGTTCAACATCACCTTCTTCCCGATGCACTTCTTGGGACTGGCCGGCATGCCGCGCCGTTACGCCGATTACCCGATGCAGTTCGCCGACTTCAACGCGATTTCTTCGGTGGGCGCATTCTTCTTTGGCTTTGCGCAGGTGTATTTCATCTTCTTCGTCGTAGTGCCGACAATGCGCGGACAGGGCGAAAAGGCACCGCAAAAACCGTGGGAAGGTGCCGAAGGTCTGGAATGGGAGATCCCATCGCCCGCACCGTTTCACACGTTTGAAACACCGCCCAAGTTGGACCGCACTGCCACCAGAATTATTGGCTGAACGATGACAACAACAGAACAAAGGAAAGCCAACCTCAGACTGGGTTTGATCCTGGCTTCGGTAGCCCTGGTGTTTTTTGTCGGTTTCATGGCAAAAATGTATCTGCGTAGCCACTAGAACATGAAGCTGCTGCGTGGAAACGTCCCCATGGTGAGCAAACTGATCGTGATTGCGATCGGTATGTTTGCCTTTGGCTACGCGATGGTGCCACTCTATAAAACGTTTTGCGAAATGACCGGGATCAACATCCTCGCCATGGGGGATCGCAACATCCCTGGCGCTGCCCCCGACGTCGCAATCAACACGCAGGTGGACACCAGTCGCACGATTACCGTGGAGTTCGATGCCAATTCAAGAGGTCCGTGGGAGTTCAAGTCCAGGCTGCGCTCGCTGCAAGTGCATCCGGGCGAACTGGCCACCGTGATCTACGATTTTCAAAATGTACAAAACCGGCGCATGGCTGCGCAGGCAATACCGAGTTATGCGCCGGCGCAGGCCGCAGCCCACTTCAACAAGGTCGAATGCTTTTGCTTCAAGCAGTACACCCTGGAGCCGGGCGAAAAGAAGTCATGGCCGGTGGTTTTTGTCATCGATCCCAAGTTGTCCCGGGATGTGAAGACGATCACCTTGTCCTACACCTTCTTCGAGGTTGGCGGCAAGACGCCGGCCGCCCCGGTAGCGGATTCTGGTGCTCGGGTCGCGACTGGAGGTGGCACATGACATCCTTCCTTCGCAGCCTGCGCATGGTTGCCTGGTCATTCCTTGGCATACGAAAGAGCAGCGAATCGCACGAGGAAACGGCGAGCCTCAACCCGCTTCACATCGTCGGAGCGGCCCTGGTCGGGGTAGCGGTTTTCGTCATTGGTTTGGTCCTGCTGGTGAACTGGGTGCTTGGCACGTAAGGCGACACGCTGCCCCCCCTAAATGGAGCTTATATGAACTCAACAACAAACGCGGCAAGCCAGAACTATTTTGTACCTGCGCCTTCGCGTCATCCTGCGATGGCCGCATTCGGCTTGTTCTTTGTCCTGCTGGGCGCCAGCCAGTGGATGAACGGAATCGAGTGGGGAAAGTATTCGTTGATCTTTGGTTTGTTGTGGTTTCTGGTGGTGCTGTTTCAGTGGTTTAGCGATTCGATCGGTGAGAGCGAGACGGGTCAGTACGGGCAACAGGTGGATCTTTCATTCCGCTGGAGCATGAGCTGGTTCATCTACTCGGAAGTCATGTTTTTTGGCGCGTTCTTTGCAGCATTGTGGTGGGTGCGCGCGCACTCCATTCCGGCACTGGGTGACCCTGAAAATGCCTTGTTGTGGCCAGATTTCAGGGCCGTCTGGCCCAGCCTGGCAGCGGGGGTTACAGGCTCGCCTGCAGGGATTGTGGAGCCTTTCACTACCATGACCCCATTCTGGTTGCCCACCATCAACACGGCACTGCTGCTCAGCTCCGGCGTGACGCTTACCATTGCACACCACGCCCTGATTGCGGACAACCGGCGCAAGACCATTGCGTTCATGTGGTTGACCGTGCTGCTGGGAGTTACCTTCCTGTTGGTCCAGGGCTATGAGTATTTCCACGCTTACCATGAGCTCAACCTGAAACTCAGCTCGGGCGTGTATGGCTCGACCTTTTTCATGCTGACGGGCTTCCACGGTTTTCACGTCTTCATCGGCATGTTGATGCTGCTGTTCATTACCTTGCGTCTGCAAAAGGGGCACTTCAGCGCGCTGCGACATTTCGGCTTTGAGGGCGCCGCCTGGTACTGGCACTTTGTTGACGTCGTGTGGCTTGGCCTCTACGTCACGGTCTACTGGATCTAACCGGGGGTCAGGTCCCAGCGAGTCCGGGCCTCCTTGGGATTTGTCGCTGCCCGCTAGCGACCGGCGGCGATGCCTGTGGGCTGGATGTAGCCAAACTTCCATGCCAGCAAGATGCCGGAAAACAGAATAATTGAAATGCCGACCCGCAAGGCCAATGCTGATGCCATCTTGCGGGCTCTCGATTTTTCGTCACCCTTGTTCTTCAGCATCAAGATAAGCGCGGTAGCCAGGCTGCCGAGGATGCCGATAAACGCAAGCAGAATCAGGTATTTCATGGACGGGATTATCCGGTGAACGCGCGCTTCAGGTTCTGGTTGATGACATCGGCTGCTTTGCTGGCGGTCGCAATTACCATTGCCTTGGGGCGTTGGCAACTGTCGCGCGCAGCCCAGAAGGAAGCAGTTCAGGCGAGCATCGACGGCGGCGCTGCCTTGCCCAGACTGCCAGGCCAGGCTCTGGCGGCGCGTGCGGATCAACTGCTGCAACTGCATCGCGTGGTATTGTTGCGCGGTCGCTGGCTGGCGCAGCACACGGTGTATCTCGACAACCGCCAGATGAACAACAAGCAAGGGTTTTATGTTGTGACACCGATGCAGTTGGAGGGCAGTACCGACGTCGTCCTGGTGCAGCGCGGCTGGGTTGCCAGGAATTTCATCGACCGCACGTTGCTGCCAAAGATTGAAACTCCAGCAACGGGCGTTGAAATCGAGGGTCGTATTGCCCCGTCGCCGTCCAAACTTTTTGAATTTGAAGCGCACGATACAGGGCTGATCCGGCAAAATCTGGACATGAACAGCTTTGCATCAGAAATCCGTACGCCTTTGCTAGGCGTTTCCGTGCAACAGTTGGGCCCGGCCAGTGAAGGTTTGTTACGTGACTGGCCGCCGGTTGAAACCGGCGTGGAAAAGCACTACGGCTACGCTTTCCAGTGGTTTGCGCTGAGTGCTTTGTTCGCGATTCTTTATGTCTGGTTTCAAATTGTTAGACGATTCATCCTCCCTCGCCGCACCTGACATTCCTGCAAGCAGGCATGCCGGTTCAAGCGATCAACCACTGGGCATGACGGTTCATTCCTTGCCCTCGCCCGACCACGTCCTGGAGCAGGATTCCCGGCGCGTCCGCAACGGCCGCTGGAAGATGATGCTGGTATTTCTCGTGTGTGCCGCGCCGGTGCTGGCCTCGTACATTACCTATTATTGGGTGCGACCTGAGGGGCGGCGCAATTTTGGTGAATTGATAGAGCCGCAGCGAGCGCTGCCCGACTTGCCAGGCGTGAGTCTGAGCGGTCACAGAATCAATCTCAAGACACTCAAAGGCCAATGGCTGTTGGTAAGCGTGGCAGGCGGTGCCTGCAATGAGCTCTGTGGCCGTCATTTGTACTTGCAGCGTCAGATGCGTGAAGGCTTGGGCAAGGACAAGGGCCGCCTTGACTGGATTTGGCTCATTTCCGACGACGCCGAAGTGCCTTCCAGCCTGCTGCCAGCACTCAAAGAGGCAGCCGTGCTGCGCGTTTCGCAAGCGGGCCTGTCAGCCTGGCTGAGCCCGGGGGCTGGCCGTGAGCTCGCTGATCACTTGTACCTGGTGGATCCAATGGGCAACTGGATGATGCGTTTCCCGGTAGATCTTGATGTTTCCGGCGCCGCGCGAGCAAGGCGTGATCTGGAGCGCTTGCTGCGCGCCTCGGCCTCCTGGGATCAGCCTGGACGTGAGCCAGTGCATTGAGGGATGATTCATCGTGCACACCCTATATGATCTCTCGCCGCTACTGCGCATCCTGTTGCTGGGTGCGCTGTTCGCGTTGCCACCTTTGCTCTGGGTCGCCTACCAACAGCGCAATGCCGGAACATCGAGTTGGGCACAGGCGCTCACCCTATTGACGCTCTTTCTCACTTTCGATCTGATCGTGTTTGGCGCCTTCACACGCTTGACTGACTCGGGTCTGGGCTGCCCGGACTGGCCGGGCTGCTATGGCAACGCCAGTCCCGTGGGTGCCAACGCCCCTATCGCAGCGGCACAGAGTGCCATGCCCGATGGCCCGGTAACGCAAGGCAAGGCCTGGGTGGAAATGATTCACCGCTACCTCGCTACAACGGTCGGCGCCTTGATCACGGTGCTGACGGTCCGAGCCTGGATCGGACGTTTCAGAGCAGGGCGCAGTGTGCAAGCCAAGGCGCTAAGTCCATGGTGGCCGACCGCCACCCTGGTCTGGGTTTGTCTTCAAGGCGCGTTTGGCGCCTTGACCGTCACCATGAAACTGTTCCCGGCCATTGTGATGCTGCATTTGCTGGCGGGTCTGCTGCTGCTGGTGCTGCTGTGCTGGCAACTGGTGCGCGCCAGTCAGCTTGACGGCGCCCGCTCGCTGGCCCTGACGGATCGCAACCTGCGCGGCTTGCTGTGGCTTACTGCAGTTTGCCTCTTGCTGCAGATTGCGCTGGGCGGCTGGGTCAGCTCCAACTACGCGGTGCTGGCCTGCAGTGACTTTCCGCGCTGTCAGGGCAGTTGGTGGCCGCTGATGGACTTTGAGCAGGGCTTTGAGTTCTGGCGACCCCTGGGCTTGACACGCAGCGGCGACTTTCTCAACTTTTCCGCTCTGACGGCCATTCACTATGTGCATCGAGTGGCGGCCGGCATCGTCCTGCTGCTGCTGGGGCTGCTGGCCTGGCGCCTCAATGCAGTCCTTGCGCTGCGCCGGTGTTCGCGCTGGCTTGCCGCGCTGACTGGGCTGCAACTCGCCACGGGACTCAGCAATGTCGTGCTGGACTGGCCCATGCTGGCCGCACTTTTGCATACCGGTGGCGCGGCGGCGCTGCTGCTGGCCCTGACCTGGGCACTGGCTTCGAGTCGCAGCCGATGAACCGCCATTCCGTTTCTGCCAGCACGTCCGTGATTCGGCAGTTCTACGCCCTGACCAAACCGCGCGTGATTCAGCTGATCGTGTTTTGTGCACTGATTGGCATGCTGCTGGCTCTACCCGGACTACCCTCCTGGGCCGAGCTCCGGCTGGCCCTGCTCGCTTGCCTCGGTATCTGGCTGGTGGCCGGTGCTGCCGCAGCATTCAACTGCATTGTCGAAAAAGGCATAGACGCGAGCATGAAGCGCACCGCCTGGCGTGCCACTGCCCGCGGCGAACTGGAAGACTGGCAGACACTGCTGTTTTCCGCCGTGCTCTGCAGCGCCGGCTGTGTGCTGCTCTACCAGTGGGTCAACCCACTCACCATGTGGCTGACCCTGGCAACTTTCATCGGCTACGCCGTTGTTTACACCGTCATCCTGAAGCCCCTGACACCGCAAAATATCGTGATCGGCGGTGCTTCCGGTGCCATGCCGCCTGTGCTGGGCTGGGCCGCCATGTCCGGCGACGTGGGCCCTGAGGCGCTCATCCTGTTCCTGATCATTTTCCTCTGGACGCCGCCGCACTTCTGGGCGCTGGCCTTGTACCGTGTCGAGGATTACCGCAAATCGGGTTTGCCTATGCTGCCGGTCACGCACGGCAACCAGTTCACGCGTCTGATGGTCCTGCTCTACACGCTGATACTGTTTGCGGCCTGCCTGATGCCCTACATCTACGGCATGAGTTCCTGGCTTTACCTGACGGCAGCGTTACTCCTGAACACGGGTTTTTGTCTGTACGGCTTTTATCTCTGGCGCGATTACTCCGACGAACTCGCGCGCAAGACATTTCGCTTTTCTCTGTGGCATCTGAGTCTGCTGTTTGCTGCCCTGATGCTGGACCACTACCTTTGCTGATTGTCAATATGAACAAAAGAACTGCTCTCAAGGCCTTGCTGTTGTCGTTCAGCCTGGCGGGACTCGCCGCATGCTCGGAGAACAAGCCGGCCTTTGCTGCCGTTGACATCACCGGCGCCGACTATGCCCGCGACTTTGCCCTGACCGATCACAACGGACAGCCACGCAGTCTGAAAGACTTTGCCGGCAAGGTGGTCGTACTGTTCTTTGGCTATACCCAGTGCCCCGATGTCTGCCCCACGGCCATGTTGGAACTGGTCGAGGTGAAGAAGTTGTTGGGGAAACAGGGCGAACGTGTGCAAGGGCTGTTTGTGACCGTCGACCCGGCGCGCGACACGCCGGAAGTGTTGAAGGCCTATATGGAGAATTTCGACCCCAGCTTTCTGGCGCTCTACACCACCTCCGAGAAGCTTCAGGCTCTGGCCAAGGACTACAAGGTGTACTACAAGAAGGTGGAGGGACCCACGCCGACCAGTTACAGCATGGATCATTCGGCTGGCAGCTATGTCTACGATCCGCAGGGCAAGTTGCGCCTGTACACGCGGTATGGCAGCGGTGTGGCCTTGCTGGCGGGTGACATCAAACTGTTGCTACAGTGAGCAGGATGGTTGCCACGACTAACATCTTTGCCGGACGGCGTCTGCTGGTACTGCTCAGCGTGCTGTTGGTCACTGGCTTTTTTGCAACCACCTTCGGCAGTTACCTGGTTTCCAGGAGCGTTATCCGGGAAGCCATCATCGGGCGCGAATTGCCCTTGGCCTCCAGCAATATATATGTTGAGTTGCAGAAGGATCTGGTGGAGCCGGTGGTAATTTCATCGACCATGGCACAGGACACCTTCCTGCGGGAGTGGGTGCTCAAGGGGGAACACAATGTGGGTGAACTCAACCGCTACCTGCAGGAGATCAAGACCCGCTACGGCGCCTTCAGCAGTTTCTTTGTTTCGAACCGCAGTCTGAACTATTACACCGGCAGCGGCGTTCTCAAGCAAATTTCAGCCACCGAGCCGAGGGATGCGTGGTACTACCGTGTGCGGGATCTGAAGGAGAGTCACGAGATCAACGTCGATCCGGACATGGCCAACCAGGATGCCATGACGATATTCATCAACTACCGGGTCTTTGACTTTGCCGGCAAGTTTCTGGGGGCAACCGGTATTGGCCTGACCATGGACGCCATGCATCGGCGCATCAAGGACTATCAGCAACGCTATCAGCGCATCATCTATTTTGTCGATGGCCGCGGACGCACGGTGCTGGTGGGAAGCAAAGCGCAGTCGGAGCCGACCGACCTGCACGACCGACCTGGCCTGGGCGCGATCATTGATCGCATTCTGCTGGAGAAGAACGGGGGCTACGAGTACGAGGCGCACGGCGCTACCCATCTGCTCAACGTTCACTACATTCCCGAGCTAAAGTGGTACCTGTTTGTCGAGAAAGACGAGACCGAGGCTCTGGCCCAGGTACGCAGGATGCTCTATATCAATCTGAGCATCTGTTTCACGATTACCTTGCTGGTGGTGATGCTGATGAACCTGGCACTGGCACGCTACCAGCGTCGAATCGAGAAGATGGCGGCGACTGACAAACTCACCGGCATGCTGAATCGGGAGGCCTTCGCGATTTTGATACGACGCATGCTGGCCACCTACGAACGGGAGCCGAAGCCAATTTCCGTGCTGTTGCTGGACCTGGATCACTTCAAGCAGATCAATGATTTGCATGGCCATGCAGTGGGGGATCAGATGTTGTGCAGTGTTGCGGAACAGTTGCAGCAAGGGCTGCGCAAGTCCGATATTGCCGTGCGCTGGGGCGGCGAGGAGTTCCTGGCGGTGCTGGACAACTGCGACATCAACGAGGCGCGCCAAACCGCCGAGAAAATTCGTCAGCGCATTGAACATCAGGCATTTGAAGTCGGTACGCTCAATGTCACTGTGACCGTGAGCATAGGCGTCAGTGAGTTCAGCGGCACGGAAACAGTGGAGCAAACCATCAGCCGAGCGGATTCTGGCCTCTACCTTGCCAAGAGAAGGGGGCGCAACCAGGTCTGCCTGGTGGCTGCTTCGGAAGTCGAGTCTGATTCTCCCGAAATTTGAGCTGGACCAAAAAAAAAGGCATCCGAAGATGCCGTTTTTCGTCATGCCACGAGGCATAGAGTTGATTAACGCTTCTTGGCAGCGCTGGTTGCGACCTTGACGGCCTGGTTGGTCAGGGAAGTGAAATTGGCTTCAGCCGCTTCAGCAGCCTTCTTGGCCGAGCCCTTGGCTGACTCAATGGCTTGCTGGCTGGTGCTCAAGGCGTTCTTGAAAGCAGCGACAGCGGACTCGGTGCCAGCCGGTGCGTTCTTGGCCAGGTTTTCCACCACGCCGTTGAATGCGTCCTGTGCTTGAGCCAGCTTGGCTTCGACGGCTTTGTTGAAGTCGGCACTGGATTCGGTAGCAATCGCGTAGACATGGCGGCCGTAGGCAACAGACTTTTCTGCTGCGGGCTGGAGCAGGCTGCTTTGCAGGGCAAACGCTTGCTGGGGATCTTTCGCGCCGAGAACGGCCTGGAATTGGCTGAATGCATCACCCAGAACCGCCTTGGAGGTGGCCAGATTGAGTTCGACCAGCTTTTCAAAGCCGGCGTAGGCGTTGGTGGTCAGTGCTTCAAAGGCCTGAGCATTGGTCTTGGTGCTTGCGGTGAGTTGTTCGACGGTGAAGTTCATTTTGGATTCCTTGATAGGTGGAGCATCGGGTTAAGCATTGCTTCAGTGACTTATGTTGCACTGCAGCATGAATCGAATTATAGGGTTGATTACGGTTCGCGCAAGCATTTTGTTGCGCTGCAGCAATCATTAGAGATGTTGCCCTAGGAATCGGGATCGTTTGCGAGCTCAGTGGTGGCTGTCCGATCTGTGTAGACTCGGCCCACTGATCTATACAAGGAGACGAAATGCCAATTACCAAGGGTTATCAGCAGCTGGTGGCCGAAGCCATGGCCGAGGTGACGACCTATTCCGTGGCTCAGGTACAGGCACGCCTGGACGACCCCAAGGTTCAGATCGTCGATATTCGCGACATCCGTGAACTCGTCGACGGTACCGTGCTGGGTGCCTTCCATGCACCGCGGGGCATGCTTGAATTCTGGGTTGACCCCGCCTCGCCTTACCACAAGCCCCTGTTTGCCGATGAGAGCAGGGAGTTCATCCTGTTTTGCGGCGCCGGCTGGCGCAGTGCCCTCGCTGCCAAGGCATTGAAGGACATGGGAATGAGCAATGTGGCGCATATTGACGGTGGCTGGGCCGAATGGGTAAAACAGGGCGCACCGACCGAGACGCTGGAGCAGCAAAAAGCACGGCGCACAAAGAAGAGCTGAGTCCTAATCGCCCTGAAGTGATGAAGTTTGACGCCGTTCTGTTTGACTGCGACGGTGTGCTGGTCGACAGCGAACCGATCACCATTGGGGTCTTGCGTGAACTGCTGGCCGAGACAGGCTGGGCCCTGTCGCAGCAGGAATGCATGGACCACTTTCTTGGCAGGACCTTGCGTGCAGAACGCGTCCTGATCGAGGCCAACACCGGGCAGCCAATGACCGACGCCTGGCTGTCGCTGTTCTTTGAACGCCGCAATCGGGAACTCGATGCACGGCTGGAAGTCATCGCTGGTGCCCACGCAGCCGTCGCCGCAGCCCACGAGCGTACCGGCGAGCGCATCGCCTGTGCTTCCGGTGCCGACCGCTTCAAGGTTGAAATGCAGTTGTCCAAAGTCGGGCTGATCGACTTCTTTACCGGCCGCATTTTCAGCGGGCATGAGATGGCGCGCTCCAAGCCCGCGCCCGATGTCTATCTGGCAGCGGCACAACACCTGCAAGTGCCGCCGCAGCGCTGCCTGGTGATTGAGGACACAACGACTGGCGTGAAGGCCGGTGTCGCCGCCGGTTCAACGGTCTGGGCCTATTGCCCGCAAGAGGAGCAGGGTGGCGCCTTGCGCCAGGCCGGTGCGAGTCGACTGTTTGGTCGGATGTCAGACTTGCCAGAGCTGATGGCGCAGGCGAATTCCTTGCCGCGTTGTTGAGGGTTCGGAAATCCGCGATACCGTTCTGGCGACGTTTGCCGGAGGTGGAGGGCGCTACCGTGGGTGACTCCGCGAACGTCCCCCGGCCGTCGGCCTTGTCATCCCGGACGTCCAGTTTGTCATCCCGGACTCGATCCGGGATCCAGTGCCACACCACCACTGGATTGCGGGTCAGGCCCGCAATGACAAACCAGCGGCCCGCAATGACAAAACCATGAGAAGGATCAGGCCGGCGGGGCACTCGGCGCAGCGGCATCAAGGAGGAGCCCAGGGGGCGGGGGACAGCCGCGGAGCTGAGTGCCCCAACAGCCAGATCCTACTGGCGCGCTTAACAGGTTTCAGCCCCGCGCTGCCTGCCGAAATTCTGCCGGCGACTGTCCGACCCAACTTCGAAAGGCGCGAATGAAGCTCTTCTCGTTCTGGAAGCCGACTGCTTGGGCCACCTGCTTGATCGGGCGCGCAGTGCGCAGCAGCAGATCTTGCGCCTGGCGCTGGCGGACCTCGTTTTTCAGGGCTTGCAGCGAAGTGCCTTTCTCTTTCAGTTGCCGGTGCAGCGTGCGCGCCGAGACATGCAGCAGCGCTGACAGATCCTCGGCACTTCGGCTTTGTGCCGGATGACTGACCAGCGCCTGGCGCACACGCGCCGCCAATAGACGGTCACGTCGGTACTGCAGTACGGTGAGCGGCAGGGCACGCTGCAGCATCTGCTGCAACGCCAGTTCGTCACGCCGCAGGGGCAGGGCCAGGTAGCGGGCATCGAAGTGGATGGCAGCGACCGCGCTGTCAAACTGTGTCGGTCCCGAGAACAGCACGCGGTAGAAGTCGCTGTGGGCTGGCGCCTTGAACGGGAACTGCGCGCCTTGCAAGGGAATGCGCGAGTCGATCAGCCAGCAGGCCAGGCCGTGAATATTTCGCAGGACGGAGACCAGGCAGAACTCGCGCAGAGAGCCCAGATCTCGCTGCTCGGTGATGGACAGGCTTGCGCTGTCAGCGTCGATGGACAACTGCAGTGTGATGTCGTCGGCGATCAGGGCGTGATGGCGACACCATCGCTTGAGCGCCACTTCGAGGCTGCTGGCGCTGATGGAGGCGCGCGCCAGCATGCCGTAGCTGCCCCAGGGCAGACGCCGGCTGAACCAGCCCAGCGCCTCATCGTCGAGTTCCTGCATGGCGGCGCCGGAGATGCATTCCATTTGCTCGGCGCTGATGCGTGACTTTGAGTCAGTCAGCATTTGTGGCGTGATTTGTGCCAGTTTCAGGACCGGTTCGGATGACATTCCGCGACCCTGGTAGGCCTGCATAATCGCTTGCACATACGCTATTGGCGTGACGGCTCTTGAGGAAAGTTGGCCGGTGCTTGCAGGGCGTGGCGGTGGTGGCTCGGTGCGCATGGCCGCGAGTATGCTTTGATATGGCACGATTTGCAACCTCAATGACGACTGCCGCGCCGCCGGCTCCTCTATGCTTGCCTAGCCAGACCATGGCGATGCAGCAGAGCCCGTATTTGAATTTTAGGAAGAACACCATGCCCGTTCTCGAGAGCAAACTCAAACCCCGATCCGCCGAATTCCAGGCCAACGCTGCCGCCATGCAGGCGCTGGTGCAGGACCTCAATGTCCAGATCGCCAGGTCGGCGCTGGGCGGTGGCGAAGTGGCTCGCGCCAAGCACACCGGGCGCGGCAAACTGCTGCCGCGTGAGCGCATCCAGATGCTGCTTGATCCGGGTACGCCGTTTCTCGAACTCTCACCACTGGCGGCGATGGGCCTGTACCGGGATCGTGACGGCACTGACAGCGCACCCTGCGCCGGCGTGGTCTGCGGCATCGGCCGTGTTGAGGGCGTGGACTGCATGATTGTCTGCAACGATGCCACGGTCAAGGGCGGCAGCTACTTTCCGATGACGGTCAAGAAGCACTTGCGCGCGCAGGAAATTGCTCAGCAAAACCGCTTGCCCTGCATCTATCTGGTCGATTCGGGCGGCGCCAACCTGCCAACGCAGGACGAAGTGTTTCCGGACCGGGAGCACTTTGGCCGCATCTTCTTCAATCAGGCCAATATGAGCGCGCTGGGCATCGCGCAGATCGCGGTCGTCATGGGCAGTTGCACCGCTGGCGGCGCTTACGTGCCGGCGATGAGCGACGAGACCATCATCGTCAAGAACCAGGGTACGATTTTTCTGGGTGGCCCGCCACTGGTGAAGGCAGCCACCGGCGAGGTGGTGAGCGCCGAAGACCTGGGCGGCGGTGATGTGCACACCCGGATGTCGGGCGTGGCAGATCACCTGGCACAGAACGATCTGCATGCGCTGGCGCTGGCGCGTCTGGCAATTTCACACCTGAATCACAAAAAGCCGGTGCAGGCGGCGGTGCGCGCACCTTTGGCGCCCCGGTTCGCCGCCGAAGAACTGTACGGCGTGATTCCGACCGACACCCGCAAACCCTACGACGTGCGCGAAATCATTGCCCGCATCGTCGATGACTCGGAGTTTCACGAGTTCAAGCCGCGTTTTGGCACGACGCTGATCACGGGCTTTGCCCACATCGAGGGCATGCCGGTCGGCATCATTGCCAACAATGGCATCCTGTTTGGCGAATCCGCACTCAAGGGCGCGCACTTCATTGAACTCTGCTGCCAGCGCAAGATTGCACTGGTGTTCCTGCAGAACATCACCGGTTTCATGGTTGGGCGCAAGTACGAGAACGAAGGTATTGCGCGCAACGGTGCCAAGATGGTGACGGCAGTGGCCACCGCTGCCGTGCCGAAGTTCACCATCATCATTGGCGGCAGCTTTGGTGCCGGCAATTACGGCATGTGCGGGCGGGCCTACAGTCCGCGCTTCTTGTGGATGTGGCCGAACGCCCGCATCTCGGTGATGGGTGGTGAGCAGGCCGCCAGCGTGCTGGCCACCGTGCGACGCGACGGCATCGAGGAGCGCGGCGGTAGCTGGAGCAAGGAAGAGGAAGAAGCTTTCCGCGCACCGATCCGCAACCAGTACGAGAGTCAGGGCCATCCCTATTTTGCCAGTGCGCGCCTGTGGGACGACGGCATCATCGACCCGGCAGACACGCGCCGTGTGCTGGCGTTGGGCCTGAGCGCGACGCTCAATGTGCCGATCCCCGATACCCAGTTCGGCCTGTTCAGAATGTAAGGGAAAGACTCAGATGTTTAACAAGATTCTCATTGCCAACCGTGGCGAGATCGCCTGCCGCGTGGCGGCTACGGCAAGGCGCATGGCCATCAAGACGGTGGCGGTTTATTCGGATGCCGATGCCAACGCCAAGCATGTCAGCGTCTGTGACGAGGCCGTTCACATTGGCGGCAGTTCGCCCAAGGACAGCTATCTGCGCTGGGAAAAAATCATTGCCGCAGCACAGGCCACCGGCGCCCAGGCGATCCATCCCGGTTACGGCTTTCTGAGCGAAAACGAAGAGTTCGCGCAAGCCTGTTCACAGGCAGGTCTGGTCTTTATCGGACCGCCTGCTTCCGCCATCAAGGCGATGGGCTTGAAGGCCGAGTCCAAGCGCCTGATGGCGCTGGCTGGTGTGCCGCTGGTCCCGGGTTACCACGGTGCCGAGCAGGACGCGGCGCTATTGCAGCGTGAAGCCGACGCCATCGGTTACCCGGTGCTGATCAAGGCCAGCGCCGGTGGTGGTGGCAAGGGCATGCGCGCAGTGGACAAGTCAGAAGACTTTGCCGCAGCGCTTGCCAGTTGCCAGCGCGAGGCGATCAACAGTTTTGGTGACGATGCCGTGCTGATCGAGAAATACGTGCAGCGGCCACGCCACATCGAGATTCAGGTGTTCGGCGACACGCTGGGCAATTACGTCTACCTGTTCGAACGCGATTGCTCTGTCCAGCGACGCCATCAAAAGGTGCTGGAAGAAGCACCGGCGCCCGGCATGACGCCGGCGCTGCGCCAGCAGATGGGCGAAGCCGCCGTGGCCGCAGCGCGCGCCGTCAACTACGTCGGTGCCGGTACCGTCGAGTTCATCGTCGAGACGCGGCCACGGACCGGTGATGATGATCAATTTTCCGCTGGGCCGCCCCAAGGAAAATTAGCCCCCTCGGGGGGCAGCGCAGCACACGAAGTGGCAAGCGTGGGGGCTTTCTACTTTATGGAAATGAATACAAGGTTGCAGGTAGAGCATCCGATCACGGAAGCGATCACCGGGCAGGATCTGGTGGAGTGGCAGTTGCGCGTGGCCAGCGGTCAGCCCTTGCCGCTGCTGCAGGAGCAACTCAAGATCAGTGGCCATGCCATCGAGGCCCGCATCTGCGCCGAAAATCCGGACAAGAACTTCATGCCTGCGACCGGCACGCTGCATGTTTACGAATTGCCCGACTGCGTGACTTTTGAGCGCGGCAACATTGGCTCCAGCGCCGTGGTGCGGGTCGATTCCGGCGTGCGCCAGGGCGACGCCATTTCGCCCTTCTATGACTCCATGGTGGCCAAGCTGATTGTGCACGGCGACACGCGCGCCCAGGCGCTGGCACGGCTGGATGTGGCACTGGCACAGACGCATATCGTGGGACTGAACACGAATGTCCAGTTTCTGCGCAATGTGGTGCAGAGCCGCTCCTTTGTCGAGGCCGATCTGGACACGGGTCTGATTCCGCGCGAAGAGGCGGTGCTGTTCAAGCAGGAAAAAGTCGGGCTGGCCCTCGCCGTGTCTGGTGCCATTGCGCACACACTGTTGCAGGAGATCGCGCTGGAGGCAGGTTTTGCCGAGAAGTCCCTGTGGCTGGATCCCTGGGCCCGGCGCGACGGCTGGCGTTCGCATGGACCGAGCACGCGCCGCTTCGACTTTGAATTTGCCGGGGTCGTGCACGTGGTGCAGATGACCACGCTGCACGATGGCGCCCTGCAACTCGATGTGGCCGGTGCGAGCGAGAGCTTTTCGTTTGCCACAGTCACCCATGGCATTGACGTGCACCTGGGTGAGCGGCGCCAGATCCTGAATGTCTACAAGAACGGTGCCGCGGTCCATATTTTCTCCGCGCAGGGTGCGACACAGCTCATCACCATTGATGCGCTGGCCCATGCCGGCGACAACCAGGCCGAAGGCGGCCGTCTGACCGCGCCCATGCCGGGCAAGGTGGTGTCATTTGCCGTCAAGGCGGGTGACAAGGTCAAGATCGGTCAGCCGCTGGCGGTGCTCGATGCGATGAAGATGGAGCACACCATTTCCGCACCCACTGACGGGGTGGTGGCCGAATTGCTGTATGCGCCGGGTGATCAGGTGCCGGAGGGAGCGGAACTGCTGAAACTGGTGACGTCATAGTGACTGCCATGTAAGAATCTCGACGGCTGTCATTCCGGATTGGGTTGTCATCCCGGACCACGATCCGGGATCCATGGATTGCGGATCAAATCCGCAATGACAAGCCGGCGTCCGCAATGACAAGGGCGAGGATGCAATGACAGATCTCGAAACGCGGTACGCTTGGCACCCATGAAAATCACTTTTTGTTGCACAGGCACCAAGCCCGAACCCTGGCTGGCGGGGTTGCGCGCGGCCTTGCCTGGCGCCGACGTCGAAGTCTGGCAGTCCGGTGCGGCGCAGGCAGATCACGCTGTAGTGTGGGCACCGCCGCAGCAGTTCTTCGATGAGCAGAACCAACTCAAGGGTATCTTCAACATCGGCGCTGGTGTCGATGCCTTGCTGAAGCTGCAATTGCCGCCGCAGGCCACCGTGGTTCGCCTGGATGACGCTGGCATGTCGGTACAGATGGCCGAGTACGTCTGCCACGCCGTGATCCGGCATTACCGGGAGTTCGATGGCTACGAGGCTGACATCCGAGCCGGTAAGTGGTCGTACCGCAAGCCGCTGGCGCGCAAGGACTTTCCGGTCGGCGTCATGGGCTTGGGCGTGCTGGGCGCACGTGTTGCTCAGAGCCTGGCGCAGTTTGATTTTCCGGTCATGGGCTGGAGCCGCTCGGCCAAGACGCTCGCAGGGGTACGCTGTTTCGCCGGTGCCGCTCAGTTCAAGGACTTTCTTTCGGCGACGCGAATCCTGGTCAACCTGCTGCCGCTGACCCCCGAGACGCGCGACATCATGCGCCTGGAAACCCTGTCGCCATTGCACAGCGGCGGCTATGTGATCAACGTGGCGCGCGGCGCGCACCTGGTGGATGATGACCTGCTGGCCCTGTTGGCGAGTGGCCACCTGGCGGGCGCTACGCTCGACGTGTTCCGCACCGAGCCGCTGCCGAGCGAACATCCGTTCTGGCACAACCCTAAAATCACCATCACGCCGCACACCTCGGCGCGCACCCTGCGCGACCAGAGCATTGCGCAAATTGCTGGCAAGATACGTGCCCTGGAAGCAGGCGAGTCGATTGTCGCTATCGTTGACCCGGTACGCGGGTATTGATTGCGATCCCGTCAGCACCGAATTGAGGATACGAACATGAATTTCCCCCCCCGCGTCAAGCTGGTCGATGTCGGACCGCGTGACGGTCTGCAAAATGAAAAGCAGCCGGTGCCGCCGGCGGTCAAGATTGAACTGGTGCATCGCTTGCAAGCGGCGGGCCTGAAGGAGATTGAAGTCACCAGCTTTGTTTCGCCCAAGTGGGTGCCGCAGATGGCAGATAACGCCGAAGTCATGGCCGGCATCGCGCGTTTGCCCGGTGTGCGCTATTCCGTGCTGACGCCGAACCTGCAGGGTTTTCAGGCGGCCTTGCAGTCAAAGCCTGACGAAATCGTGGTCTTCGGCGCGGCCAGTGAAGCCTTCAGCCAGAAGAACATCAACTGCTCGATAGCCGAGAGCATGGAGCGCTTCGCTCCCGTGGTGCAGTCAGCGCGTGCGGCTGGCATTTACGTGCGCGGCGCCATGTCCTGCGCCCTTGGTTGCCCTTACCAGGGTGAGGTTTCGCCTGAGAGCGTGAGCTATCTGGCGGCGCTGATGAAGGACATTGGCGTGCAGCATATCGGCCTTGCCGACACCATTGGTGTGGGCACACCGCTGAAGGTGCAGCGTGCCATCCAGGCTACGCTGAAACACTTTGACATCAGCGATGTCTCCGGTCATTTCCATGACACTTATGGGCAGGCTCTGGCCAACACGCTGGCGGCGCTGCAGATGGGGGTCTGGCAGTTTGATACCTCTGTTGCCGGCTTGGGCGGCTGCCCCTACGCCAAGGGCGCAACCGGCAATGTGGCAACCGAAGACGTGGTGTACCTGCTGCATGGCATGGGGATAGATACCGGTATCGATCTGGAGAAACTGGTGGATGCAGGTCAATTCATCAGCGATTTTCTGCAGCGCAAATCCAACTCGCGCGCCGCGACGGCCTTGCTCAACAAGCGGGCGAACTGATGAGAGATCTTCCTGACGGCGTGCAACGCGTCACCGCCGTCCTGCAGCAAGCCGGACACCCGCATCTACCCGTCATGCTGGACGATGCGGCGCGCACGGCGCAGCAGGCGGCCGACGCCCTGGGCATTGTGGTGGGCCAGATCGCCAAGAGCATTGTTTTCAGGCGCAAGGCTGATGACGTGGCGGTGCTGGTAGTGACTTCCGGCGATAAGCGGGTTGACGAAAAAAAGGTCGAGGCGCAGCTTGGCGCGCTGGGTCGCGCCGACGCCGCCTTTGTCAAGGCCAAGACCGGTTTTTCGATCGGGGGCGTGCCGCCGCTTGCGCACGCCACAGACTCCGTGACCCTTATCGACCGCGAACTGTTCAGATTCGAAGAAATCTGGGCTGCAGCCGGGCACCCGCATGCCGTGTTTCGTCTGAGCCCTGCTGACTTGGTGGCGCTGACCGGCGCACCGCTGGCCGACGTGGTGGTGGACGCGCCATGACGGTGTCGGAAAACGTGCCCTCACCCTGCATATCAGTCTGTCGAATGGACCCGCAGTCGGGCCTGTGTGAGGGCTGCCTGCGCAGCATCGAGGAGATCGCCCAGTGGGGCAACGCCGGTGACGATCTCAAGCGAGCCATCCTGCGGCGCATCGAGCAGCGCCGTGAGAAAGGAGCATCATGAAACACATCACTTTCTATCTTGATTTCATTTCGCCCTATGCCTATCTGGCGTTTGAGGCACTTCCCGAGGCCCTGATCGGGCACAGCTATAGCGTCACTTACAAACCGGTGCTGTTTGCGGCCCTGCTGAAACACCATGGGCAACTGGGGCCGGCCGAGATTCCGGGAAAGCGCGAATGGACCTATCGACAGGTACTCTGGCTGGCCAAAGAGCATGGCCTTGAGCTGCAGTTGCCAGCCAGCCATCCGTTCAACCCGCTGGCGCTGCTCAGACTGGCGCTCGCCTGTGATGCGCAGGGTCTGCCGAACCGCTATGTCTGCGAAACCCTGTTCCGTCATGTCTGGCGCGGTGGCGCCGAGGCCGCTGACCCTGCACGTTTGCAACTCGTGACGCAGCAACTGGCGCCAAGCCGAGCGGTCAACAGCGAGGAGGTCAAGGCGCAACTCAAGGCACATACCGATGAAGCCATTGCGCGCGGAGTTTTTGGTGTACCGACGATGGCTGTCGATGACAAATTGTTCTGGGGCTTGGATGCCTTGCCGATGCTGAAGCAGTATCTGGACGAAGACGCATGGTTTGCCGGACCCGATTGGGAGGCCGCTGCTCGGGTTCCCGGTGCAGTCAAACGCGCAAAGTAACAATTTGTCACATTGCGGAATGCAGGCCAAGGGTTCGACCTTAGTTTGTCAGTCCGCGTTCAGTTTGCTGAAAGCTTGTGTTGGTTTGGTGTCAGAGGTGGGTCAGTCCTGTCTCCAAGAATAGGCCACCCCCACCCATGGGGGACCATAACTTTAGGAGACATCAATATGGCAACAGCTGCGGCCCCAAGGCCCATGTCGGAAGGCGAGAAGATGGTGATCTTCGCCTCGTCGCTCGGCACAATTTTTGAGTGGTACGACTTCTATCTGTTCGGCGTGATGTCGGCCATTATTGCGGCCAACTTCTTCTCGGCGCTGGATGAAAGCACGCGCAACATTTTCGTGTTGCTGGCCTTCGCGGCCGGCTTTGCGGTACGTCCCTTCGGCGCACTGGTGTTCGGTCGGCTGGGTGACATGATCGGCCGCAAATACACCTTCCTGATCACCATCCTGATCATGGGCTTGTCGACCTTCCTGGTTGCCTTCTTGCCGACTTACAAGACGGCCGGCATCATCGCGCCTATCGCCCTGATTGCCTTGCGCATGTTCCAGGGTCTGGCTTTGGGTGGTGAGTACGGTGGCGCTGCCACCTATGTGGCCGAGCATGCCCCGCACGGACGGCGCGGCTTCTACACCTCCTGGATTCAAACCACCGCCACCGTCGGCCTGATGCTGGCCCTGATGGTGATTCTGGGAACACGCACCTACTTCGGTGAGAAGGACTTTGTGGATTGGGCATGGCGTATTCCTTATGCCATGTCGGGCATTTTGCTGGCGATCTCGGTCTGGATCCGCTTGAAGCTCAATGAGTCGCCGGCCTTCGCCAAGATGAAGTCTGAAGGCAAGACCTCCAAGGCGCCGCTGTCGGAGTCTTTCGGTCAATGGAAAAACGCCAAGATCGTGATCTTTGCCCTGCTCGGTTTGACAGCAGGTCAGGCCGTGGTCTGGTACGGTGGTCAGTTCTATACCTTGTTCTTCCTGCAAACTTTCCTGCGGATCGACGGGCCAACGGCCAACGTGCTGATCGCGGTCTCCCTGATTTTGGGGACGCCATTCTTTGTGTTTTTTGGCGGGTGGTCCGACAAGATTGGCCGCAAGCCCATCATCATGGCCGGTTGCTTGCTGGCGGTGCTGACTTACTTCCCGCTGTTTGGCGCACTCACGACTTACGGTAACCCGAAACTGCAGCAAGCGATCCAGAAGTCTCCGGTGACCGTGGTCGCCGATGCGGGCAGCTGTAACCTGATTTTGAACCTGACAGGTACAGCGAAGTTCACCACACCTTGTGATCTGGCACGTGTTTACCTTTCCAATTCTGGCGTGAATTACGACAGCGTGGCACAACCTGGTGCAGTCGCCAATGTCAAGGTCGGTGCCAAGTCGATTGCGTCCTACGACGGTGCGGCCCCCAACGCCAAGGACGAGAAAGCCCGCTTTGAGAAGGAAGTCCGCGCCGCGCTGAATGAGGCAGGCTATCCGGCCAAGGCAGACCCGATTCCGATTGGTTCAAGCAACTGGCTGATGCTGGTGCTGATTCTGACCATTCTGGTGGTTTATGTGACCATGGTGTATGGTCCGGTCGCCGCCATGCTGGTGGAAATGTTCCCGACCCGGATTCGTTACACTTCCATGAGCTTGCCGTATCACATCGGCAATGGCTGGTTCGGTGGCTTTCTGCCCGCCATTTCATTCTCGATTGTGGCGGCGCAAGGCAATATTTACAGCGGTTTGTGGTATCCCATCATCATCGCCAGCATGACTTTTGTCATCGGCATGATCTTTGTGAAAGAGACGAAAGACGTTGACATTTACGCCAACGACTAAACGTCAGCACAGACACTCGATCCGGCTGATTGAGGCCGGTTGAGAGGAACGGGCCCTCCACGTGAGGGCCCAACTATTTTTTGGAGAATGAAAATGTGGAAAATTGCAGTGGGATTTTTGATATTTGCCGGAATAGCCCTTTATATGTTGAGTAAGGGCGGTGATGTGGATATGAGCGGCAACGAGCATGGCTCCTCTACTGCCGAACATGCGCCGGCTGCCGTAGCACCGGCATCGGCGCCAGCCAGCGCCAGCAAATAGCACAGGCGGGCACGGCCCGCTTTTTTGACCTTGCTGTGGCTGCGGACGCGGCGAACTGCCTAGAATGTCTGGCCCCTGCAGAAAGACAGCAAGACATGCCACACGGACTTATCCGCATTCGCGGTGCACGCCAGCACAATCTCAAGAACCTTGACCTGGATATCCGCACCGGTGAATTGACCGTGGTGACCGGCCCCAGCGGCTCGGGCAAGTCCAGTCTGGTGTTCGATACCCTGTACGCAGAGGGTCAGCGCCGCTACGTCGAGACCTTCTCTGCCTACGCACGCCAGTTTCTGGATCGGATGGACAAGCCTGCCGTCGACAAGGTGGAGGGCGTGCCCCCGGCGATTGCCATTGACCAGACCAACACGGTCCGGTCCTCGCGATCCACCGTCGGCACCATGACGGAGCTCAATGATCACCTGAAGTTGCTATTTTCCCGAGCCGGTCAGTTGTTTGATCGCGACACGGCGCAGGCCGTTCAGCACGACTCGGCTGAAACCATTTATGCGCAACTGCTGGAGCGCGCCGGATCAGAAGACCCGCGTCTGGCAGTGACGTTTCCCGTTGAATTGCCGGCCAGTGCGACGGCCGAAGAAATCGAGCAGTGGCTGTCCGTCAGCGGCTTTACCAAGGTGCAGGCGCAACGCGAATTGGGGTCCGACCCCAATTCAAAACGTCTCGTCCTCGACGTGGTGGCCGACCGCTTTCGAATCCACAGCGTTGAGCGTTCCCGAGCGCTGGAGGCGATCGAGGTCGCGATCAAGCATGGCAGCGGTCGTCTGGCTGTGTATGCGGACGACGCTGAGGTCTGGAAGTTCTCCACCGGCCTGCATTGCCCGGAGAGCGACCGGCGTTACACGGATCCGATCGCTTCCATGTTCTCGTTCAACTCGGCAGTGGGCGCCTGCGAGGCGTGCCGGGGCTTTGGCCGGGTCATCGGCGTTGATTACGGCCTGGTGATACCGAACGACAAGCTGACCCTGCGCGCCGGCGCGGTGAAGCCGATGCAGACCCCGGCCTGGCAGGAGTGTCAGGACGACCTGATGCGCCATGCCGAGGCCGAAGGCATTCCGCGTGATACCGCCTGGAACAAGCTGACACCGGAGCAGCAGCACTGGGTAATCAACGGCTCGCCCCACTGGAAGGGCAAGTGGAAGCAGCACTGGTTTGGCATCAAGCGCTTCTTTGAGTACCTGGAGACCAAGGCCTACAAGATGCACATCCGGGTCCTGCTGTCCAAGTACCGCAGTTACACCACCTGTCCCACTTGCGCCGGCGCCCGCCTCAAGACCGAGAGCCTGCTCTGGCGCATCGGCAGCAAGGCCGATGCCGATGCAGTCATGTCACCCTCACAACGTTTCATGCCCTCCGGTGTCAAGTGGACGCGCGAGCAACTGGAAGCTCTGCCGGGCCTGTGTCTGCACGACCTGATGGTGTTGCCGATGGACCGGCTGCGGCGCTTCTTTCAACGTGTTGGGCCCCGGATCGAGTCCGGGGCAGGCTTTGACCCGGCATTTGCAGCGGGCCAGCCTGGATTGCGGGTCGAGCCCGCAATGACAAGTGGCTGTCATGCCGGACTCGATCCGGCATCCATGCCACGCCGGACCGAGTCGCGTCCGGGAGAATCCCAGGCACTCAAGCTCCTGTTCGAGGAAATCACGACGCGCCTGAAGTATCTGTGCGATGTCGGCATTGGTTACCTGACACTGGACCGGCAAAGCCGGACACTGTCAGGCGGCGAGGTGCAGCGCATCAACCTGACCACGGCGCTCGGGACTTCATTGGTCAACACCCTGTTCGTGCTGGACGAACCCAGTATCGGCCTGCACCCGCGCGACATGCATCGCATCATTCTGGCCATGCAGCGGCTACGCGACGCTGGCAACACGCTGGTGGTGGTGGAGCACGACCCGGCGGTGATGCTGGCGGCGGACCGCATGATCGACATGGGTCCGGGACCCGGCGAGCGCGGCGGCCAGATTGTGTTTGACGGATCGACCGCCGAACTGCAACAGGCAGACACCCTGACCGGTGCCTATCTTGGTGGGCGCAAGCAGGTGGGCATGGGCTTCAAACGGTTGGTCGAGCCGAACACGCCACGCCTGATACTGGAGGGTGTACGTGACCACAATCTGAAGAACGTCAGCGTCGAGTTCCCGCTGCAGCGGCTGGTCTGCGTTACTGGCGTCAGCGGGTCCGGCAAGTCGACCTTGATTCAGGACGTGCTGGCACCGGCGCTGCTGCGCCACTTTGGCAAGTCCACTGATGCGCCTGGGGTGCACGAGCGCCTGCTGGGCGCCGAACAGGTGAGCGACGTGGTGTTTGTGGACCAGTCGCCCATCGGCAAGACGGCGCGCTCGAATCCGGCCAGCTATGTGGGCGCCTGGGACGCAATCCGCGAAATATTTGCCACCGCGCCGCTGGCGCGCCAGCGCAGTTACACCGCAACCAAATTCAGCTTCAATAACGGCGATGGAC